>ENA-OSEY01000003-OSEY01000003.1-marine-metagenome-genome-assembly--contig:-NODE-3-length-286836-cov-7.472282_pt1 | contig 286836 bp, 248 predicted proteins | sample MGYA00248465_ERZ534230 | MGnify/ENA primary metagenome ERZ534230 (study PRJEB26409, sample SAMN06344110) | marine metagenome | isolation source: Sea water from surface | place: Atlantic Ocean:Southern... | reverse complement strand
TTCTGAAGGAATCAAGCACGTAGGAAATCCACCACCCGACTAACCACTTCCTCGTCCCTCAGGATTCGTCGATGGCCCAGCCCAGAGGCGATATACAACTCACTACCCTCCACCATGGTGTTGAATTCAATTGATTTGCTAACGTCTGCATCCTCATCATCTTGGCAATGTATTATCAAGACCTCAGAATTCAAGTCTTTCGAGACGATGCACGGATCGAATGAATTCGGATCAGCGTTGTATTTCTCGCTGGCCCGGTCTATCAATAGGTCAGTGTACTTCTCAACGGACAGGCCGAACATCTCGGTGAAGCTCTGAAACAGACTCCTGACTTTGATAGCGGGGATGCTGATGGTGACTATTTTCTTGAACTTCAATCCAAACCTAGGACCATTCAGAACGGCAATGGCCCCGATGGAATGACCAATAACGTAGTCAAAAGGACCATGGTGGGCATATACTTCCGAGATCGCATCAAGAAACTCGGGAAGTGCGGTGTGTCTATCATCAGATTTTCCATGGCCTGGTAGGTCGAAAGCTGTGACATCCAGCCCGGCATCATGACACGATTGTGCAATCGCATGGAATTGCCCGGCTCTCCCATTCCAGCCGTGGACGAGAAGCACCCTTTCACCCTCAGCTTCCATTCTATAGATTTCAATATCAGCCTCCGGTCTTGACATGCTCAGTGTTGAGATGTCTGATTTCGTGATATACTCCTTCTCCCTCTGTGGAACATTGAACTTAATGGGTTTGTAGAAGAAGTATTCCAGAACCCGCAATGTGATCCTGGTTGAGATGATGTCAATCATCTTCACGGAAAATATCAACCAGCGGGGGAGTAGGTAATACCGATTGACTATTTCCTTCTCAACCATGAAGCCCACCCACACCGAGATCATATGTCTCGATAGTACTCAACTGCTGAATCCTCCAACTGTCTGCCTATCTCTCCTTCATCCAGGGTCAGAGTGACACCATTTCTGCGGATTGACCTCCCCCCAACGAAAACGTCCATGCACTTCGCATCCGAATAGAGCAAGTTTGCCAATAGCCTTCGACCATCCTTACCTATCGGCCTCATTCTGATGTCAGAAAGGTCCCATGACACCCAATCCTTGGAACCCTTTGTCGCCAGCATCCAAGATTCTTCAGGATCTAGAATCGTGGCATCCCAGTGATCGTGTCTTTGTATCATGCTGGCCGCCTTCGCCTCTTTTCTGAGGTCTAGTGAATTATTGCTCGCAGCACCGTCTGTACCGAGTCTCACATCAGCGCCTGCTTCCTTCATTGCGGGATAGGACATGGTCCCACCACATGCCAACTTTTGATTTGATGTTGGGCAGTGCACACACATAGCAGAGTGACTGGCTAGGATCCCCATCTCCTTTTTGGTGACCCAGCCGCAGTGAGCGCAAACGGTCCTGTCTGTGAAGTATCCTATCGAATCTAGATATTCAATCGGGTACATTCCTTTCTCTTCATGGCAGTTGACAACCTCTTCTCGAGTCTCACTGGTGTGAATGTGCAAGGTCGAATCATGCCTCCTTGCAAGATCGCTACCCCTCATCAGGACTTCCTCTGAGCATGTGTAGACGGCATGCGTGGCGACACCGTACTCAACCCTCCCATCACCCAATGGGCCGTCAGAGAGCAGTTCCTCCAACCTTCCCAAGGTAGTCAGATCCTCCGACCCACCTTCGCTCGGGGGCCAGGCGGTTGTTGGGCCACAAACTATCCCCCTTATCCCAGATTCATCCAAGACTGGACCTATACTCTCAGGAAAGTGGTACATGTCACATGCAAATGTCGAGCCTGTAGCGATCAATTCCGAAACTGCGGCTAAGGCACCGATTCTGACGAGTTCCCTGGTGACCTTTTCCTCGGTAGGGAATATCGATGTCTTCAACCATGACATCAGGTCCAATCCTTCGCCCATCCCCCGATTGAGCGTCATAGGAAGATGAGTGTGCCAATTCTGAAGCGAGCGTGTGAAGAAGCGGTCCTTCCCGTCAACGACCTCGGATACGTCCTCATCTCCCTTGCTCTCTTCCCAACTGCCATCTTCATGGAGTAGGAAATCACCTCTGTTTGTACTAAATCCGTCATATAGCCATGTGTCCGTAACGCGTCTGACACCGGCTTCCATGTGACACGGAAGGCTATCTTTCGCTTAAGTCCGTGGTCGAAGCCTAACAGCATCCATGATCCCGCATCGGGGATATGATGAATTGAACTTTGTCGACGCCATCTGTCTGTCTGATTCCCTTTATCATGTCCCTTATCGAGGAAACCTTCCCATTGAGTTGCATCGTATCCACACAAGAATGTGAAAAGCTCAGGCAGGAGTGTTGGTAGCTGTGCACATTGACCTCACCGATGTGCCTGTATTTCTCAAGGTGCTTGCCGGACTCGTGCTGGAAATAGATTACCATCGTACCCTCTGCTATGTCCCCCTCGTCCATGTTCTCCAGATCCCCGCTTGTTATCTGCTCGTTGTAGTTCAAAGCAGCGTCTCTCAAGAAGCGACTCCTGTTGTTGTAGCCCGTTTCCTTGGTCATTGAGTCAAGCCTCTGTGCGAATTCTGCATCTGCGCTGAACGTAATTATCTGTGACATGCCCTTCCGATAACAATCGGTATAATAATAATTTTGCAAAATATAATTGTTAACATATCTTAAATAGTTATTATCAAGCCGAAAGGCCATGACAAACAGTAATGCAGTTAGACCGCTATTGGTTGCCGGCCTGATGGTACTTTCGAGCATGGCAGGATGCATCAGCACAGACGATGCCAGCACAGACGACAGCAACACAGATGATACCCCCATCATCATTGACAACACCACAACGCCCGTTGAGCCGATAATTTTCGGTAATGTAATGGTCTCGACATACCACGTAGGTGAGTTGGCAAAGGCCGTAGGAGGAGACAACATCGTTGTCGAATACATGAGCCAAGAGAACATCCCAGTACACGATTATGAGCCGTCACTGACTGACCTAGTGAGATTGCAGAATTCGGACCTATTCCTGTACCACGGCCTCAACCTGGAGCCATGGGTTGAATCCACATTGTCGTCCATGGAGAATGCACCTCCCTCCTTTATGACACACACAATGCCGTCTGGAGAAACCACACTCGATTATGATTCAATCCTAATTTCAAACCTCTGTGATTTATTGTCTGAGGGCCCTTACGAGGCCGCCACTCTTGGAGAAATGCCTCACGATGACCACGATCAGCACGATGACCACCATGACGAGGGGGTAGAAACGCACGGCGGCCATACAGGAGATGACGACCATGACGACCATGACGACCATGACGACCATGAAGAACACGGTCATGCAGAACCAGAGAAGGAATTCACCAACCCCTCTGAGTGCCCTGCCGAAACCACCATTCAGGTGTTCCACATGGAAAAAGGAGAGCATCTCTTAGAGTTTGAGTCAGATCACGAGGAAGATTTCAACATGGCAGCCCTGAAGATGTTGGGCGGGCATGCTCACGGTCACCACCACGGCCATGGCTCAGGTCCATTCGAGTGGGCAGGGATCTTCAGCATCAACGATGATACTCACACATGGACAATGGAGAAAGTCGATGGTTCCTATGCCGACCCAAGCATGCGAGTAGTCCTTATCCCAACTGATGCGCCTACTGAAGAGACCATGCATAGCCTAGAGAGTGGTGTAGAGGCACTCATAGAAGGAGATGCTTGCACAGTTGTAGAAGACGGAGAGTCCATGACACCTGTTGACGGTGGATCGTGCTTTGAATGGCATGTTGGCTCAGGAGATATCTCAACATTCACTATCAACACAGCCGGGATAAGTGGATTAGCAGCTTACACAGCGCACAGTCCTTACGAATTCGAAGCCACTCAGCACTATCTAAAGGACTCCGCCGGTAATGATGTAGAGCACATTGCCGAAGAAGGCGGCGGTGGCCACGGTGACCATGGTGACCACGGAGATGATCACGACGACCACGGAGATGAAGATGGTCACGGCGACCACGATGGCCACGATGAGGGCTACTGTCACAACCTGGATACCCATGAGAACTACGAGTCAACCGAAGAGGAGTGTGCAAACGCAGGCCACATGTGGACCGAGGGAGAAGGCCATGAAGATCATGAAGGTGGCATGTGTCACAACACAGGTACCCATGAGAACTACGAGTCAACCGAAGAGGATTGTGCAAACGCAGGCCACGTTTGGATGGACAATGAACATCATGACCACGATCTCCCAGAAATCCATGCAGACCGCGTAGTTCACACTCTATCCTTCCCAGAGGACATGGTCTGCTACGACATGGGCACTCACACAATCAACCAGACCCTTGACAACGAGGCAGATTGTACAGGAGCCGGTCTCATGTGGACGGCGGCCAACAGTGGACCAGGCGGCCACGGCGACGAGGGGCACCACACAGGATACCTCTCAATTCACATCGAAGAAGAGGGAGACTATGGCTTTGCATTCCCAAACGATATAGATTTCTTCATCCTCACTGAGCCAGCCGCGCCCTATGAGTGGGCTGGTATCTTTGAATCAAGCGACAGCACGCACAATTGGAACATGCAGTCAGTCGCGGGAGAGGACGGAACATTGGCCTACGCAGATCCTTCCATGAGAATAGTCGTGATACCCACCCAGTCTCCAAATGAAGAAACCATGCACTCGCTAGAGGGCTCGGCGGGAGATATGATCGAAGGGGACTCCTGCATCATACTCGAGGACGGTGGTACCATGACCCCTATCGCTGAGAATGGAAGCTGCTTCGAGCTTCACGTAGGACCAAGCGACGACTCATCTTGGACCATGGACACGCAAGGCATGGCAGGGTTCGCTGTCTTCACGGCTCACAGCCCATACGAGTTCGAGAGGGACATGCACTACCTCCAAGACTCAGCTGGCGCAGATGTAGAACCTATTGCTGAGGAATCATCCGGTGCCCACGACCATGATCATGGTGGTCACGGCGATGACCACGGAGATGAGGGAGAGAGCGAGATTGAAGCGGGGGAAGATGAGGAAGCATTCGACTACGATCCGCACAGCTGGCTTGACCCACTGTCCTTCAACGAACAGCTGAACCTAGTCAAAGAGAAACTTACCATGACTTTCCCAGAGGGTGCAGAGATTTTCGCAACCAATGCGGCTGCATATTCAACGGAACTCGTTCAACTGCACACAGAGTTCGTAGACGCATTCGGAGACCAAGGAACATGTGCGGCAGCAGGTCTGAATCCCTCCTTCGTCGCAAACCACAATGCCTACTCATACATCTCTAAGAGGTATGGTGTGGACATCATGACTGTTCACGGCTTGGATCCAGAAGGAGAACCTTCACCTGCCGAGGTTGCAGAAGTCGTAGACCACATTAAGGAAGAGGGGATAACTGTACTTTACGTCGAGGAATATACTGACCAGACTGCGGTCCAGAGCATAGTGGAAGAAACCGGAGTCCAGATCAAGATCCTATACACAATGGAAATGAGGCCCAGTGACAGCGATGATGACTACATCTCAATGATGAATAAGAATGTCCAGAATATGATTTCGGGTATTGGTTGTTAATTAGCAACCTTTGGGATGAATCGGTATGGAGGGGTGAAAAATGCAAGCAGTTGACTTCCTACCAATCGTATTCTCAGCGGTTGTTTTTGGCGTACTTATCTTGAACCTAGGCTATAGCTACCTCATAGCCAAGCTTCAAAATTAGGCTCTATCCAACCTGCCCGATACCTTCTTCCTGAGGAGGGACATGGAACTCCAGGTGATGGCATGGCTGGATTGGTACTTGACGTCTGTGATTTGTCTGTCATCCGATCTGGAAAGGTAGTAATCAAGGATGTATGTCTGACTGTAGACGAAGGAGAGTTCCTAGGAATAGTAGGTCCAAATGGTTCCGGGAAATCCACTTTCCTGCTGGCCGTTCTGGGGCTGCTTAAGTCCAATTCTGGGACGGTCAGAATCTACGGCCATCCACCCTTGTCAAGGGAATTACATCGAAAGATCGGATGGGTCTCTCAGGCCGCGTCGTACTTGCCTAGGAATCTTAGGTTGACTGTTAGGGAGCTCGTTCGATTAGGAACTCTTCACTCTGGAAATCTATATGATTTTGACAGTCAGAATAGACGGAATAGAACGACTCAGGCAATACGGATGACTGGTTTAGAAAATGTTCAAAACACGGAGATTGCAAGGCTCTCGGGAGGTCAGAGGCAAAGAGCGGTGATCGCAAGAGCTCTCGCCACAGAAGCTGATCTCATACTATTGGACGAACCCCTAGTTGGGATAGACCGAGAATCAAGAAATTCTTTGCTTAAGCTACTAGACAATCTATGCCACGAGAAAGGAAAAACAATCATCATGGTATCTCATGATCTTACCGCGATTAGCCAAACTGCCCACAGAATTGTATTTTTGGAGGAAACAATAAGATTCGACGGTCCTACAAGCAAGCTTCCAGATCTTGGAAAGCTCGCCAGTCTGAGGGGAATCGAACATGTACACCAAGATTGAATTAATTTAGGAGGGGGATTAAAGGTGCAATATTTCGATTTCGCGGGAATTGGGGTGGTGATGTTAGATTTGATTTCGCCTTACCTAGTCATATTCGGAAAATACGCACCTGGAGAGGTTTTTCCGTTCTTCTTCACGATGAAAATGTTCCAGAGAGCTCTAATGGCATCAGTAATTGTCACGGTGGTTGCGGGCTTTTTGGGTTCTTTTCTCCTAATCCGAAATTTATCACTGATCGGGGATGGCTTGGCTCACGTTTCGTTCGGCGGAATAGCCGTGGGAATAGTTCTCGGTGCCACTGCCCCTATGTACTACGCCCTATTTTTCAGCATGATCGCATCCATTATGATTTACGAGTTACAATCAAGAGAAATACTGACTGGCGACGCATCTATAGCGATATTCTTGACTGGCATGCTCGCTTTTGGCCTCGTTGTATTGAGGGTATCAGGAGGCGGGATAACGACAGATATCGAGGGATACCTATTCGGAAACCTGCTTCTAATCGACAGTAGTGATCTGAATTTTATTACAACAGTATGCATAGTTTCGCTGGTTACGTTAGGGGTAATATCACAACCCCTACTCGCAATAAGCGTCGACCCCCTTGCCGCCTTGGTTCAAGGTATTCCAGTTAGGGCCGTAGGACTGCTGTTCAGTGTCATTACAGCATCAGTCGTGGTCATGATGGTTCAGGTTGTGGGCACACTTCTCGTCACGGCTCTGTTAGTCACACCAGCAGCGACAGCCCAGTTAGTCGGCAGAAGCTTCAGATCTTGTTTGCTCTGGACACAGTTCTTTGGATTAACATCAGTGTTGATCGGCTTGTACCTCTCAGCTGAGATGAATACTGGCAGTGGTTCAATGATAGCCCTCGTCACCGCATGTATCTTTGCTGTAGTTGCCACATCGAAGCCTTTTCTTCTCAGAATTTTTTCTGAGGGTACTCAAGCTTAACCAATCCTAGTTGCTTCTTTCCGGTAGAAATGGAATAATCGATGATGCGAATGCCTCGATGTTCCTCGTCTGGATCCAGACCTTGCCAGATCCCTGTATCTGCAACACCAAAGCCTCCCCTCCAAAAAGAGAGGTCTTGAGGCCGCCGGACGGGACAACGTCGTACTGCACACCGTCAGTAAAAGCGACCAAGTGACCATTGTCAACTTTCAGTGGGGTCGAGGGAGTGACATCGATCTCCTTTATAGCACCATATGCAGAATACAAAATCTGCCCTGGGCCTTCTTCTGAGAATGCTCTCAGGAAGAACATGCTCTCTCTAGAAAAGAGGGACTTGGCTCCTTGGAACTTGAGATCATAACTCACATTGGGGGATGAGGCCAGAAACGCTCCACCTTGCATAAATATGTTTGAACCAGGCTCGATATCCAGGGTTTTGATGTCCCCTGGAGATGATGGTGCCATCGAGATCCAACCCCCTCCGGAGCCTGCGGTAAATGTGTTCAGGAAGAAGGACTCGCCCCCGATCACACTCTTTGCCACGCTCTTCAGGAATCCACCTAGGCCGCCCCCCTTTCCACTCATCCCTGTTTTCATCTCTAGACCCATGGATTGCGATACCATCGCTCCCGGCTCAACTTTGATTGAATCACCGGGTTTCAGGTGTGCAGTTGCCATCGTAAATGAAGGTCCGAATTCAAGAGATACGTCCATGGACTTGCTCGACGACAACGTGCTTATCATTGTGTGGGATTAAATCACACACTTACCAATCATCTTGCTGACCAGTAGACCGTCAGTGTTTTCCATTGTGCATTCAATCAAGTCACCAGGCTCCATTTTTCCAACTCCTACGGGTGTCCCTGTCCATAGATAATCTCCCGGAGATGCTCCGTACCAATTTGCCAGCGTGCCGATCAGAATATCCATAGAATGTATCATCAGGTTGGTGTTAGAGTCCTGCCTTAGCTCACCATTGACTGACAAAGTGATCCTCTTGGGCCTGGGATCATATTCAGTCCATGTTCCTAGGACAGCAGACCCAACGAAGGATTTTCCCTCCAGCCAAGGCCATGAATTTTGTTTAGCCAAGCCCTGACGAGTTCTATTGGTGGTATCACATCCCACGCACATGAGATCTGGCTTCAATCCCTCCCCCAGCCTGATAACTAATTCAACCTCATGGTCAACGTGGTCCGTAGGATGACCGAGACGTATCACGTTCATTCCCTCGGAATCAGATTCAGAGTGACACGATTCAGGCATCAAGAAGAATCGGGGATAGTCCGTCACATCCCCGCCGATTTCCTTGGCATGTGCATCGTAGTTTCTGAAAACAGCCCAACTTAACGGCATAGTCGCACGGAAAAGCGAGAGGTTTTCACGTCTTTGCCGTGGAGAGAATTCAAGAAATAAACAAGTCCAGGCAAATCCCATGTCTGAGGACCCCTACAAGGTTCTTGGCGTCGGCCGGGATGCCACGGATGCGGAAATAAAGCGTGTGTATAGGAAACTCGCAAGACAATATCATCCTGACAGAAATCCTGGTGATGAAGCCGCCGAGGAGAGATTCAAGTCCATTCAGTCCTCCTATGATGCTATAGGCACAAAGGATGCACGTCGGAAATACGACGAATCCAAAAGGATGGAGGATTTCTTCAGCAGTAATCCGAATCAAAGGAACACGAGGTTTTCAGGCTTTGACATTCCAGATATTTTCTCTCAGATGTTTGGAGGCCCACAAAACAACAGCCAGCGTGTCAACAGACGACAACAAAGAGATGCCTATCGAGGATCAGACATAACCTCAGGAATTGATATGGACTATTCGGATGCTGACACGGGATGTAAACTAGAATTTGACCACAGAAGACTCAGAACATGTGCGAAATGTGAAGGCTCGTCATTCGGCTCCACACGCTCATGCACGCTTTGTGATGGCAGAGGCGTGATATCGAGAACCTCGACAATAATCGTCAAGATACCACCAAAGTCGAAACACGGTCAGAAAATTCGAATGAGAGGCTTGGGGCATGACCATCCTAAAGGAGAATCGGGAGACCTCATATTGACAATAAGAGTGGATGCCAAGGAAGGAAGGCGGTGGGAAGATGGAAGGCTTATCCAATCTGTGAAGATACCCTACAGCACACTCATGCTGGGTGGGAAATGTAACATCCGCACCCCCTCCGGCGATTCAGTCAGAATCGACGTGAAGGCTGGGACACAAATAGGCGATAGGAGAAGAATCCCAAAGATGAGTTACGGGGGAGCAGACCTTGATATCGAGTTCGCTCTCGAGGATAGCACTAACCTCACAGAGTCTCAGAAAGATGTACTTGAGCGCCTCAGGAAAGAGGGCCTTTGACATCCTTACAACTCCTCATAAGAGTCGATCCACGGGGTTGAGTTGTGCGTGACTTCTCTAAGATCGCAGACGCTATGATCGTCCACAATAAACGTGTCCACGCTGCAGTAATCGTAATCACCGCATTCATGATTCCAGGCTTCTTGTCATCACTTACCCCAATTGACATTGAGGCCTACAATATGGACTCTCCTGAGTTAGAAGCCAATGACGTGATGAGGGAGGAGTTCTCAGGTGCAGGCAATATCTGGGGATTCGGCATATTCGTCCGTGATCCCATCCACATAGACGAGGATCCATCCAGAATATCAATGATCGAGCCATTTCCAGGCGAATCAGGGGGACTGAGTAATCCAACCGGCGGAGTACTGAATTTGTCCATTCTGCGGGAGGTTGACTCGAAAGCCGAGATTTTGAAGAGTCACGATGTTTCGATGTATTACCTCAACTTCTCGTCTGACATTTCCGGTATACCCCTTAGAGGGGTGTTAGATCTTCCGAATGAGTTCCGGGTTTTCATGGACAACCGCTCGCTCGTCACTCGCGATCGAATCAACCCTTTCACCCTGCAATGGGAGCTAGCACCCACGAACTGGACCGATTGCGGTGTATTGGAATGCCTTTCTTTCGATGACCCCGAATTGACGCAAGCTCATATTGATCTCGCCGCGCACAGAATGGCAAACCACACACGAGGATCGTTTCTACGATACCTCTCTGTCGATCGATCCTTCCTTCCTGACCCAACCAGCCCCGTGATTGGCCCATACGGGGGGACTTTGCAAGATGATGGCACAATAGTTGCCGATCAATGGGGCCCAGGGAGATGGACAGCAACCTCTGTTTGGATGATATTGAACCTAGACAGGCAGGCGATGGTGGACAATGGTTGGACCTTCGCGTGGATTGATGCCAGGCCCGAATTTGGTTTTGAGAGGGACGGCTTGTCATTCTCAACAGACCCGATAGAATACACCATGGAGCAATGCAAAGAGGAATCCCAACGCGGCTTAGCACCCTGCTCCGTTGAATGGTTGTACCTAGCAATTGAGAAGGAGCTCAGGGCCACAGATGAGCAAGTCGTCACAGTATTACTTGGCGAGGGGCCGAATGTAGAAATCAACCGAGAATTACTCTCAAGCTCCTTCCTTGTTGGTATCATGGGCATAGTTGTCGTTTTTCTGCTTTGGATGAGCCTTCGGCGAGTTTCAGACGTCTTGATCGTCGGTGCCGGCCTCTCATTGGCGTTGCTTTGGATGCAAGGATCAATCGGATGGATTTGGATAATCGGTGACCGGACTGGATACCAGATAATTGCGCGCTCCCAATTTTCAAACCTACTGCCGATCCTAGTCCTTGCACTGGGCATTGATGATTCCCTCCATGCTCTGCATAGGTACAAAGAAGAGAGAAGAAACGGCGCTGATCTTCTGTCATCCGCTCACACGTCGATATCCAAGGTCGGGAGAGCCATAATGCTAACCAGCCTGACCACCATAGTGGCCTTCCTAGCAAATTTGTCTTCGAATATAGCCGCGTTGAGGTCATTTGGCGTAGAGGCGGGCCTCGGCGTGTTCTCGGCATTCGTACTCACTGGCCTGTGGGTCCCCCTGCTAAGATTAGACTATGACAGGCACCTGGATAGAAGAGGAAAATTGATTGAAGAAAAGAAAGATTTGGTACACTTGGTACCTAGTAAATGGCTGTCGAATACAACCTCCTTTTCCTTTGAAAAGGCCCCTCTGGTTGCAGGGATCACCTTGATTCTGACATTGATGGCGCTAAGCCCTATGGCAGCCTTAGAAGGCGATTTTCAAATCGACGATTTCCTTGATCCCGAATCTGATTTCGCTAGGGGAGTTAACCTTGCCAGCGAGAGGTTCGCAGACGGTGAGCCAGGTTATATCCTCGTCGAAGGCGACATCGCAAACCCCCGGGTATTGGAGGCGATAGAAGAATTGAGACGCAACATAAACTCGCATGGCGAGGGCGACCCCGATCAGATCTCCAGAACTCCAACAGGCCAAGTCGAACTGCTGGGGTTGGACCAGATAGTTCTCGGGACTAAGGCCGCGATGGCATGGAATATCACACCCTACCAGGAAAAGGGGTGGGATCCGGCACTAGAGGACGGAGGTGTGGGCTGCAACACATCATTCGTCTACAATCCATTTGAAGGCAAGTCAGTCAGGCTACCCGAACTCGATGATCGTGAATGTCTGATTTTCATATATGGGTATGTGCTAAATTACGGGGTCCCTGCGAGCGGAGGGTATCCCGAGATACCAGCCCCATTAGTGACGGAGTTCATTCAGACGGAGGATGAACTTGATCCCAATGCCCATTGGCGAACAAAGGAGGGGGGCACCCCCAGCTATGTTCGGATGTCCATGAGATTTGGACTATCAGACCCCGAACAGTTCCCTTTGATAGAGCCAGCATTGGAACAATTAGTTCTGGACATGGAACCCCTAGCAAACTTGTCTACAACCCCTCTTCACGTAAGAGCCTCGATTTCTGATGCTCTGAATGATGAATTGCATCCTATATCCTGGGCGATACCCACGGGCGATCCAGTGGTTCGCTTCGTGGCTGCAGATGGAATGCAAGATCAAATGCAGGGAACATTAGCGTTAGGGCTCATAGCTTGCATGGCCACTTTATGGTGGGGCTACAGGCCAGATGGCGGGATCAGAGAAAGGGCAAAGATCAGACCGAAAAGGCAAGATGTGGTATACTCAGTAATTGCATCAGGCGCGTTCACAATGATATCCTCATGGATCATAGGATGGAATTACCTTCCAGTCATATTCCCACTCTCGTTAATCGCTAGCTTGCTTTGGGGCCGCACGGCGTTCCTACTCTCATGTGTCACAACCATCCCAATTGCAGTAGTCATCGTCTGGCTCTACGCATTGATTCAACTAACGGGCTATGGGTTGAACATGATCACTGTTTCAATAGCGGCGATATCGCTCGGAGTTGGGATTGACTATGTGATTCACGTCATAGAGAGGTTCAGGGAAGAAATGGAACATTCATCAAATCCCTCTGCGTCAATAAAGGCAGTAGGGGGAGCTTCCGGACTTGCACTCGTCGGAAGTGCTCTATCTGATATTGCCGGCTTTTTGGTTATTATGCAATCCTCCATGGGATTCTTCTCCACATTCGGCTTGTTCTGCGCGGTAATGATCGGTCTAGCACTAGTAGCAAGCATGGTGCTAGCGCCTGCAGCATTGAGGACCATGTCGATGAAATCTAGCCGTGCTGTAACCCATGAGTCAGGCAATTTCTCCCTCTAGGAGTTTGGCATACAAAGGTGTTAGCACGAAAAGGCTGGATATCAAAGCAAGCGCTATGGCAACCACGAATGCCTGCCCAAATAGTTGAAGCGGCACAAGAGATGATAGATTCAGGACCGAGAATCCGCCCGCAGTTGTGATAGCAGCGGCCCCCATAGCCCTACCTGTCGTGGAAACCGCCCTAGATACCCAGACCTCTGGGCCAGCCTGCGGATCATGCTCTGCCTCCTCTTCGAGCCTAGTTGCGATATGTATCGCGTAATCTACGCCTAAGCCCAGTGTGAGAGCTCCTATTGTCACAGTCTGGGAGTTGAGTTGGAATCCAGTGTAACCCATAATTCCGAAGACCCACGCGACCACTGCCATAAGAGGAAGCCATGCTACGAATCCCCGCTTAATCCCCCTCACAGGATCACCAGTCCTGCCCGTTTGTATCACTAATAACATCAATAGTATGACGCCTGCCACAACACTGGTGGAAACCACTGCGGCTTCGGCTACATCTGCCGTGATTTGAGCTAGTATCAATGATCTTCCACTGAGACTCGCCTCAAATGAAGAACCATAGGTAGCTTGGTCAATACTCTCCGTCATGTCAGCTTGGAACACAGTCGTGGCAGTCCAATCCAACGTCGAGGCTTGAAAGGAAATCAGAGTTTGATCTCCAGAACTTGAAAACAAACCTGAGCTCAAGCTTCGCCCCTTCTCAGTGTTCAGAAGCCAGTTGGAGAGCTCCTCCCATCCACCAGAATTGTCAGAATCAATTAGATTCATCCTCATGTCGAGTTCAGGTTCATACGCTCTCTCGGAATCTAGGATAGACCATAGGTCGGATGTGACTAATGCAACACGATCATCTTCCCTTAGTTTCTGAATCACTTTCTCGACCATCTCTCTGCCCTCAGGTGAAATCACGTCGCCATCGAGAACGACATACAACGGAGAGGGACTACTCTGGAATTGCTCTGATATCAGAATGAAATCAGAAACTACGGGCACACTTTCATCGAAGTTATCTCGTGTATCGAAACCGACCTCGAGTCTTTGAATTCCCATGACTGCAGGTAGGGAAACTAAGATTGCCACGGATACAACCCCTACAGGCAATCTTGTCAATCCACCAATCTTCTTTGAAAGCCAGCTTTCATGGATCTTCACGGCCTTCTTGATGGGCATGTCCTTTGGCGGGAATAGTGCTATCAAAGCGGGAAGAGCAGTGATGCTCAGCACGTATATGTAAAACAAGCCAATCGCAATTACTGTCCCGAATACCACAAGAAAATCCTGACTCGAGAGCCTGAAGGAAAGGAATCCGACCATGTCAGTGAAAATAGCGATCAATAACGCAATGGAAGTGAATTTTGTACCCCTGAGTATTGCTGCCTTTCTGCTTTTTTGATTCAGCGCACCTACAGATTCTACACTCCTATCCAAAGATGAAGAGATTGTTTGGTATTCCTCTCTGACTCTCTTTACCACGTGCAGGCCATAGTCAACACCGATGGCTAATAGAAGAACTGGAATTGAGTTCATAGCTGCATTGAACGTCATCGGCACCCCAATCACCGTCAGAGCACCCGAGGTTCCGTAAGTCGCACCTATCCCTAAGACAGTCAAACCCAACACATAGCCGGTGTCTCGTTTGCTCCTGAAGGAAAGCCAGAGGATAGATCCCAGGATGAGCAATGAGACCGAGTTTAGTATCCCTAGTTCACGTCCTAAGTTTTCATTTTGACCAAGTAGAAGTTGGGAATACGAAAACACACTGGAGGTCTTGTCACCTGTCTGGGAGATCTTAATTTCAATCGAGTCAGTCCACGTGTTTACTTTTGACTGGATTTCACTCAACGCAGCACCATCATGCGAATCAGATTCCGTGGTTACCACAAACGAGATCAGCACTGGTCCATCAGAGGATGACAAGTCCCCGTGGTCCGCGACAGGGAGAGTACTACGCAGTGCAGATGCATAGTCGACTTCCTGCATTCCAGCCAAAGCGCCCAGTTTAGCCATCGAAGCATCACGGGTATTGTTGAAATTCCCATCTCCTAGGGCAATGGTTGAGATTGATAGCATTATTCTTCCAATAATTTCAGTTGAGTTCTGTCCGGCTACCAGCCTGTCAAACCAGATTTTAGGATCGGAAGGTTCCCATTCCCTGAGCATAACAGAGTCAATAACCGCTGGGCCAGGGATTTTTTGCATTGCAAATATCAATGAATCCAAAGCGTCCTGTGTCTCATTCGGGCTATCAGAGGAATCTAATTGTTCCAAAGCGATCTCAATAGGATCGGACCAACCTCCAGTCATGATGGGGTCACTGTGTCTCTCCCATGACAGTGCGATGCTAGCCGGACCATTGTTGGGTGCTGAGCCGAACAAAGGATACGCATACTCACTGAGATTCTGATCCTCAAGTAGTATCGATTCCAACTCCGCTAGGTGTACCCAATTATCAGAACTGTCCAACCCTCCATCTGGCATTCTTGCAATTATTCTGACGAAATCTAAACTAGCCTGATACTCGCCTTCGACTTCGTCTAGTAATCTGACAGTTTCATTGTCCGGGAAGAATGCGTCCTCGGAATTGTCGAATTCAATGAACATCGCCATTGAGCTAACCGTGAGTATCCCAATTAATCCGATTGAGAGGCAAACCTTGGGCCTATCGATAAAGGTTGATGTCAGTATGTCAAATGGGTTCCTCATTCCTTTTTCCACATCCCGAGGGTGTCACGTAGAGCCCCCTCAAGATCAGGATGAGTGAACTCGTACCCCATCTCCTGTAATCGAGAAGGGATAACATGTTGCCCTTCTGTGAGTAGAGTTACCCCCATTTTCCCGAACAATATTCGAACCACGAATGTTGGAAGTGGGGCTATAGCCAGCCTGTTGAGGACCCTTCCAAGAGTCTTGGCGAACTCTTTCTGACTCGCTGGATTGGGAGCAGTAAGATTGTAAGGGCCGGATGCGCTATCATTCATCAGGAGTTCATGCATTGAGTAGATCTGATCGTCCATCGAAATCCATGGCATCCATTGTTTGCCTGAGGCAACGGGACCACCTGCATTCATTTTGAAAGGTAGGAGCATCTTCCCCAATGCTCCACCGATTCCGGATAGCACTATTCCTGTTCTCAACCATATCGTCCTGATGCCTGCATCAACCGCAGGTTGAGCGGATTTTTCCCACGCCGAGCAGACATCTGAAAGGTACCCTGAGCCCAATTCAGATTCCTCAGTCAGATTCTCCTCTTGACTGTGCCCATAGTATCCAACTGCACTAGCTACCATGAAAACTTCTGGAGGATCATCAATTTGAGACAAAGTTTTGGCGAGGAGTGCGGTGCTTCCTGTTCTTGATGTGAGTATTTTCTCTTTTCTCTTCTTGGACCAACGCTTATCTCCGATTCCCTCTCCTCCTAGGTGTATTACAGCATCAAAACCCTCAATCTCTTTTGCATTGATAACTCCATTATCGGGATCCCATTCAATCTCAAAGTCGTTCTCCACCTTTCTCCTCACTAACCTGTAAACATCGTGTCCACCGGTGTCCAGGAATGCGACCATTTGGGTGCCGATGAGCCCACTTGAACCGGCGATCAATATTTTCTTTCTCGGTATGGATCTATATTTTTCATGCGCTTGGAGATCTCTCTGTAATCTGATTTCCCTGGCTTTGAACATCCTGTCAATCCTTTGTTTGACTAGGCGTCCACCAAGGATCTTGTCCACGATCTCGCCAAGGAATCCAAATGGAACTTTGTAGTCTATCTGATCGATCACGGTCGTTCTTCCGTCCTTCTCTTCGAAGATGTGTTCGTGATCCCATTTCCAAAAAGGCCCCTTGAGCATTGTTTCTCCGAATAAGTGAGGTGGATCGTAAACCGTGTGTCTAGCGTGCCATGTCATTTTAGCGGGCCCCATCACGAATTTCATGACTCTCTCCGAGCCAACTGCAGGTATGTCGGGGTCAGCCCTTTTTTCTAGTACCATTTCCCAAGGAGGTGTCAAGCGATGAAACGCACCTCGTCTTTCATGCCACTTGAAAACTGTGTTTATGGGGGCTTTGGTTTCGGTTCTGTGTGTGTAGGTGCTCATCTCTTCCCGCTCCATGCGCTGGTGTCCACGGACCATTGTTCGAGATAGCCATCAAGCTTCAATTTGCGCTTGGTGTTCGCAGAGGACATGTACCTGACACTCCCAAATACCGGTCTCTTGGGTCCCCATGGCCTGTCATGCCGGCCCATGACCCAGAATATCCCAGTGTAGCTGTTCGGGTCTCTGCCATCAAGGGCCCATCTATCATTCAATTTGATCATCCATTCAGCAGCATCGCTGGGCGATGGAGCCCACTCTAGGATACGCTTTCCCCATAGCATCCTGAGATAGTTGTGTATGAGGCCTTCTTCTTTCAACTGTCTTTGGGCAGCATTCCACACTTCGTCTTCGGTTTCAGCGGCTTCGATCTCCTCGAACGTGTACGAGCGACTCCTGTCATCCGTGTGATCTGATAGTGTATTGCTGGCCCATTCTGGAATCGAATCGATCGAGTAGTGATCCTCTCGATGGAAGGCGAAATTGTATCCTAACTCTCTCCATGTGATCAGTTGATCGACAAATGCTTCGGCGCCCGGAGAGAGGCCCCACCACCCTGCTCTGGATCCTCGACCGGTAGATTCCTCATCTAAATCACCAGGGGTCCAGGCTTCCTTTTCGAGGATCGAATAAAGTATTTCATATGACGAGATGTGTCCGAAATGTATCCATGGTGAAAGGCCACTGGCCGCCCCGTCATCGGTATCGTTTCTTCCGACGTCATATCGACCCAGTTTTGTGCGTAGGAACGAATCCAAGCGTATTCTGGCTTCTCTAGGGCCTCCAATTTTAGTTCTGACTGCTCTGACTTCGTGGTCGATATCAAGGGGCGCCAATGCATTTCTTCCAATTGAACCGCCCTGGGCGACCCTCCACATCCACTCCAATGGTGTACTGTCGAAACTCGTGGCCTTCTGAATCTCAGCCAGGCGATCACTGTCTACCTCAAGGTTTTTTTCGACTCCTTCGAGAGGGTTCTCCTTGGGTGACGACTCAAATGCTGTCAAGAGGCTTTTTTGGACGAATCTCCTGAAGGAATGAGCGGTCGAGAATTCTTTTTCTGACATTTGCATGGGAATAATGCCCGTCGAATCTACCGCCTCCAGCCAAACAGAGGTGGTTTTCGCAGCACGCTTCTGAACCCAAAGTGGGAGATATGTCGGGTAATCATCAATAATCATTGCCGCAGCCCTCTCGGAGATCCTCCTTAGCAGGCCATCACCCGAATCCTTGTGATTTTCGACCCAAGGTAGGTAACTTACAGGGAGATCGCTGAAGGTTTCTATGTTTTCAACCAACCCTTGGACCATAAAAGTAACAACCCGCTCAGATGTCCACCTGTGTCGGATCGAAACTCCCTCAACCACAAGAAGTGGTTTATTTATTTCCAACGCCACTTCAATTGCCCTTTCGAGGGCGGCGTTGTATCTGTACCGCCTCGTCGCCGTCATCCAGTAGACTACGAAGTCACCTTCGTGATTCACCGGTAGGTCTCTGAGCACCCTAATTCTAGGCGCTAGGCGAGATTCTTCCGCCTTTAGCATGGAGTTCACGGAGATTTTCAACCGCATCTCAGATATGAACGGCTGTTCTGAGAATGTGAATATTCCAAACATTGTTTCATAACCTAGTTTCGTCGGGATGTGGATTGGATGACGATACAAATAGACTCTAATGACGACCTGATAATGTCAGATGCCGAGCTTCCCACGGAGTACGGAAATTTCAGAATCCGCGCCTACACAGGACCAGACGGTAAAGAACATGCGACACTTTACACCGGGGATCTTTCAAGCTCAGAAAAGCCTCCTCTTGTCAGAATTCACTCTGAATGCCTAACTGGAGATGCTTTTGCTTCACTAAAATGCGATTGTGGCCCTCAGTTGGAGGCCTCGTTGAAGAGGATACAAGAAGAAGGCAATGGGGCGCTGGTGTACATGAGGCAAGAGGGGCGCGGTATAGGGCTATACTCTAAGATACAGGCCTATGCTTTGCAGGACCAAGGCCATGATACACTTGACGCTAATCTTCTTCTGGGGCTTCCCGCGGATGGACGCGAGTACGACATAGCTGCGGAAATGTTGAAGGATCTAGGTCTGACGGAAATTAGACTCATGACGAACAACCCCCTCAAAATCAAGGGCCTTCAGGACAATGGGATAACTGTCAAGCAGAGACTACAGCACCAAAGCGGCGTAGGCCCTAGAAACGTAGACTACCTTTCGACGAAAAGACGTCGAATGGGGCACCTCCTTAATGTCGAATGAACCATATGCTACATCCCTTTAGGTGCACACAATGGCTGCTTCGACGATGATTGGTACCAAGGCTCCAAAGTTCTCTTTGGACTCAAGTGAGGGTACGAAATTCTCGTCCTCAGATATGACAGGAAGTTGGTATGTCTTGTTTTTCTACGCAAAGGACGGCAGCCCAACGTGCAAGAGAGGTTGCCTAAGTTTCAAAGAACAATACAACCTATTCAAGTCATTAGAACCTCCAGTTGAGATCGTTGGCATCAGTCAAGACACAGCAGAAGACCACAAGAAATTCAAAGAAGAGCTAGAATTGCCTTTCGCCCTCCTATCTGATGAGGACAGGAAAGTCGCAGACTCTTTCGGTGTACCGGTACATCTTGGCAGATTTCCCGCCAAGTCGTCATTCGTGATCGACCCAGAGGGAATAATCAGGCATGTCTATGATTGGCAATTCAGACCAAGGCACCACGTAGCTAAAATCTTGGACTCACTGTCATCAATTACGGAGTAGATCACATGCAGTGGAGACAAGTTTTGTCTGATGCGGGCCTGTCAGACCGCGAGGTCAATGCAGTTATGGTGCTTTCAACCAAATCCAGTCTCAAGGCTAGTGAGTTGGCAAAAGAATTGGGGACGACAAGGCTAGACGCATACAATTCCCTTGAGAGACTACAATCCATTGGGCTTGTCAAAACAATAGCAGACAGACCAATGAGGTTCTCCTGCCCCCCTGTCCATGACGCAGTGTCACACCTCATTGATATCCGCAGGGAACAGCTTCAGAAGATAGAGACTGGCTACGAGGATCTGAAACAGTCAGTCAACCCGGGGGAGGACCAGACGAATGATGAAACATCCGATTTCTCCAATCCCAAATTCGCGGTCCTAAAGGAAAGAACTCACATAATGAACAGGATTGACAAAATGGCTAACGAGGCAGAGAGTGAACTAACATTAGTTCTAGGCAGGTTTGGAATATTACACCTATGCAGAAGCTCAGCGCTAAACAGTGTTAATGATGCGTCGGAGAGGGGAGTCAGAATCCGCGTGCTGGCCCAGTTGGATCGAAGGACAATCAGATTCTTTTCGCAACTACATCAAAACGTCGAGGTCAGACATACGAAGGACCTTGAGGCCCAGGGGGCGATAATGGATTCTAGCGAGTCAATTCAATATCTCCACATGGAGGAGAACCCTGTCGGGAGGGGTAAGAATGATGCTGCTTTAATCGTAGAATCCGAGCCATTTGGCGTCTCCCAAAGAAACTTAGTGGACTCTATCTGGGACGAGGCAATCTCTTTCGAAGCAGCATCAAAGCGCTTCACAGAAGACCGAATCGTAGACCCTTTGAGAGTCACCTTGGAGGGGGGTTCGTTCCTCGATAGGTTCAGAGAAGTCCTTGAGATCGACGAAAATTTGCCCGAGGAGGACACTCCGTTCAACCCAGATGCATTCTTAGCCTCAAGTGGGGAGATTAACAAGGCTAGGAAGAAACTCCTTGCGGGGGGGATTTTGGAAATTTCGTCCTTCGGAATTAACCTTTCAGATATTCTTAGTCAAGTAGGCATGAGAATCGGTGAAGAACTCTCGTTTTCATTGAGGTCTATCGAAGGCGACATCGAATTTCTAAACGAGATGATGGATTGGTGGGAGCATGCAGGACTTGGAGAGTTGTCATATGGCATAGACCCGAGTTTCCACATCAAGGCAATTCTGCTACAAGACTCGACTTCGAAGGACTCATTGCCTCTTGATGAGTTGGACGGTGGGATAATTGAAGGCGCTCTGAGGTCGAGGTTCGAGGGTACCACAGGCGCTTCTATACACAGGGAAATGGACTCAGAGGGGAGCCTAATTTACACCCTGGAAATGCCGGACTGACGTATATCTGCCTCGCGAGGATGAACGGTGGATTATATCTTCGAGCATGGCCTCTCGCATCATGAGGGTCTTTACCTTTCTCAGATTCATGAGGCAGATACTCAAATCTAGCCCCGCTGATCTGGACTGGATACAATCACAAGGCCTCCTTGCCGTAAAACTAGCTCAGATATTTGCACTTAGAAGTGACCTGATATCCGTCGAGAAATGCAGGCAGCTGCAACAGTTGTACCAACATGCATCGAGCATCCCATCTGAAGATGTATTCCGAAACATAGAGCAGAGGGCACCAGAGGGTTTCATAGACGCGTTTGAGCACATCGACGATGTCCCATTAGCAGCCGCCTCAGTCGGGCAAGTGCACAGGGCACGGCTCAAGGACGGCCAAGAAGTAGTGATCAAGGTTATCAAGGCTCAAAATGAGAAGACGTTTAGGCGCGACGTAAATCGAATGCGCAGGTGGCTAAGGGTCTTCCTTATCTTCATGCCGAAGCTTAGAAAGGTTGGAAATCCAGTTGCACTGTTGAATCACGTAGCTGACTACACCACCAGGGAGCTGGATTTACGAAACGAGATCAAAGGTGCAGAGGAACTTTTGAGAATCAAAGAGGAGGTTAGCGGTAACTTCCAAATGGATTTACTTCGATTCCCAAAATATTACCGAGAATTATCCAATAAGGACATCCTTGTGTCAGAGTTCGTTAGGGGAGACTCGCTAGAAGACGGAATAGAGGCTGGATCGCTAACATGGTCAACCCTGTTGGAGCTATTCAGAATTCACGGAGCTTACCTATTTGGCATCGGCACCTTCCACGGGGACCTACACCCCGGGAACTGTATAATCGACGAAGACGGAAAGTTTGTATTCATCGACAATGGTGCAATATGCCACGCCCCCGATCATGTGAACAAGTCGCTATTCACATTTTTCAAACATCTATCAGATCACGAATTTGAACAGGCATTCACTTCCCTTCTGGGCCTCTCTGAAAAGGAACTTCATCAGGAAGACACCACTGCATACATGAGCCAGATGGCGACAATATACCATGACTTCGAAATGAAGACTGTGGGAGAACAGAGTCTAACTCAGATAATGATGAAGACAGTGAGATGCGCCGTGGAAAAGGCCGGTGCGGAATTCGGAGAAGAGGCCTTCCCAATAATCCGGGCACTGATGTACCTCGATGGACTGGTCATCAGAACCCATCCACAAGCCCGCTTGATCTCCTCAATGGGCCCGTATCTCGATGAGTTCCAAAGGGGCCTACCCATCGACGAAGGAGCCATGGTCGTATGAAAATACCAGAATTTGCGGAACAACCAGAGCTTGATCCATGGGTCTGGCTCAAAAACTGGTTAATCGAAGCTGAGGATGAGGGAGAAAATGAACCGACAGCCATGGCACTGTCAACCCTGAGTGAAGAAGGAAGGCCAAGAACGAGGTTCGTTCTCTGCAAAGGCGTCAGCAAAGATGGTATCAGGTTCTTTACGAATCTAAACTCGGCAAAAGGGGGCGAGATTTCCAGAAATCCAATTGCCTCTGTAGCTTTCCACTGGCCGAAACTAAATCGGCAAGTGAGGGCCCAAGGTAAGCTCGATAGAATATCAGAGGACGATGCCAATGAGTATTTTCAGTCAAGAAACAGGCTATCCAAAATCGGGGCATGGGCCTCAAAGCAGAGTCAGCCCTTGGAATCGAGGGATGCCTTGCTTAAGTCTGTTCAAGAATTTTCTGACAAGTTCAAATCTGATGTACCGAGGCCTCCCCATTGGTCTGGGTTTCACCTCGTCCCAGATTACTGGGAGTTCTGGCAGGGGCATGAAGGCAGATTGCATGATAGGTGGGCCATCCATCCTGCCGAAGAAGGCTGGATTTCTTGGAGGCTATTTCCATGAGTCAAGTAGTGTGGATCACAGGGGCTTCAGGAGGCATAGGGGTTGAAGTTGCGAAGCTACTTGCCCAGAAAGGTTGGACCATCGTTGCCTCCGCTAGAGATGGTGAGAATCTGGAACGGACTACCTCTGGGATTGAGGGTATCCACATTCTACCTGTGGATGTGACAGATGAGGTCGCAATGAGGAATGTGGCAAATCAGATAAAGTCCGAATATGGTCGTCTCGACGGGTTTGTCCATGCTGTGGGATCGATCCTTCTCAGGCCCCTCCATGCAACAAGCTTGGATCAATTTCAAGACACCCTCAACCTAAACCTAACCTCAGCATTCATCGCAATGAAATACAGCGTCCCCATAATGATGAGATCTGGAGGGGGAAGGGTCGTGCTATTTTCATCGGTAGCCGCGAAAGTTGGCATGCCCAATCACTCGTCAATCGCTTCTGCAAAAGCTGGTCTAGAGGGATTGGCCATGGCAGCGGCTGCCGATTATGCAAAGCGAGGCATCAGGGTAAATGTCCTGGCCCCCGGTTTAACTGAAACTCCTCTCTCAGCCCACCTCTTGGCCAATGAGAACGCGAGGGCCATATCCGAAAACATGCATCCAGTTGGACGGGTTGGCATGCCAAAGGAGGTTGCGTCAACCGCAGCTTGGATGGTATCCGAGGCTCCTGACTGGCTGACGGGTACGGTGATACCTGTGGACGGCGGACTAAGCAATATCCGACCACAGGAGACTAGGAAAGCATGACAAAGCCAACCGTCCACATAATTGGGTCAGGAATATCCGGCCTCAGATGTGCTGAGAACCTACTTCAATCTGGCATTGAGGTGAAGATAGTTGAGATGACCGACTCGATTGGCGGGAGAATGCGAACAACCGAAAAAAATGGGTTTCTGTTGGACCACGGGTTTCATGTGATGCAAACAGGGTATCCTCACAGCAAGGCGGAGATCGACTTTAATGCACTAGGGGCAAAGAGATTCAGCCCTGGCGCAAAGATCATCAAATCAAGTGCGGGGAAAACCAAGCAATATGTGTTGTCAGATCCATTTCGAAGCCCTATTTCATCAATATCGGCGCTATTCACCCAGAAGTGGTCAGACCTGTACAATATTGCAAAACTGAGGCTGTCCCTCGGCTTAGAGAGCCCCGACCGAATCTTCGAAGGAAGCGATGGAACTACGGAGTCCTTCCTTAGACAATCCGGCTTCACGGAGCCATTCATCAATGAATTCCTCAGACCACTCTTCTCTGGAATTTTCCTTGAGTCAAAACTTGACACTAGTGAGAGGATGTTCAAATTTGTATTCGCCTCGATGGCAAAGGGGGATATGGTACTACCAAGGGGCGGAATTCAAGCGTATCCAAATCTGATCGCAGACAGAATCGGAAGGGAGAGAATTGAGCTATCAACTCCTGCGACTCCCATCGATAGCACTACTCTTGCTATAAGGGGTAAGGAGATTAAGACTGACCAAGTCGTTGTAGCCCATCCCCAGAGAGAGACCTCGGATTCTATGAACTCCGTGTGGACCGTATATTTCAGTACCCCAGAGAACTCGATAAAAGGAAATTACATCCTACTCAACGGGAACTATGAGGTCGGGAAGAATGCCATAGCCCACATTGCGGTACCATCGAACATCCAACCCACATACTCCCCAAGTGGAAAATCCCTCGTGGCAGTCACCATTGTGGGCGATGCAGCGATCGCATTAGACTTGGACTCAGATGAATCAATTGAAAAACAAGCCAGGATGGAACTGAGGGAATTATTCGAGAATTCTGATACTTGGCAAACGGTTGAAGTATTTCACACCAAAAACGCCTTGCCACAAAGTGAAAGCCAATCCAACGCATCAAGTTCAGTAATTTTTAACGAAAACGAAATCATCAGTTGCGGAGATCACACAACCCACGGAAGCATGGAGGGTGCCATCAAGTCTGCTGACCATGCTTCTAGGGAAGTCACTCGAAGACTGGGAATAAGCGCGTAAAGTCTAATTGAAAATCAATCCAAACTAGAATTATGGGCAATAGGGCCGTATTGACCGCTGGAGCGATATTATGCGCACTATCAGTAATGTTGTTGATACCTACGACGCTGATGGCAAATGAGGGCGTGGAAAATCTTGAGGAACTTGAGTTTGACGCTTCAGTTTTCTATTTCGAATCAATAATTTCGGAAAACAACTCCATTGAATTTACGTTGGAATACGTCGATGAGGATGGCGAAGGCAGCCTACCGTGGATATTGATGGTCCCTGGAGATTATTCCGATGAGGATGGGGATGGTTTTCTGGATGCATGTCATGGTCTGGTGCTAGTTATTCATGACGAAGAGGGTCAGAATCTATCTGAGGACGACGTCGGAGTAATCTACTGCGACTCTGAAAAGAACCTCTCATCAGAAGAGGTTGATGCAAGTGATGGACTAGCGGACATCGGTCATATCTGCTACACGTTCAGAGAGGATCCCCAATATTGTCAAGTTGGTATGAAATACACGATCACATTGTACAACGAAAGCGGAAATCAAACTCCCTTCATTTTGTACGACAGCGATGCGTCAACCATTTCATTCGTTGGATCCCTTGCTGGAGAAATATCTTCCCTGTCGATAGCCGGCTTGGGTTGGTTTCTATCATGTTGTGGGCTTCTGGTTGGTATAATGATCTTCATCTTTGGTCTGTTCATCGGCACCCCCCTGCCTGAGGAGAGTGTATTTGTCTACGAACCACCTGATTCCAGTCATAATGATCATGGCCGAGAATCGGCCCAACCCGAAACCAAATCGACAAGGTCCAGTGATATGGGAGAGTGGTGGGATGATGGTGAAAACATCGATTGATCACGAACTTTCCCTTTCGCTCCTTGGTTGGTATGATAGAGAGAAGAGGGATCTACCATGGAGGAATACGAGGGATCCATGGTTGATCCTGCTCTCTGAGGTCATCCTCCAACAGACACAGGTGTCTCGTGGTATGCTGTACTGGGAGCGGATTTCAGAAAGATTTCCGACCGTGAAGTCCTTGGCGAGATCCGACGTCGATGAGTTGCTTCTGTTATGGCAGGGTGCGGGCTACTACTCGCGTGCTCGTAGGCTGCATGCACTTGCGGTGATAGTGTCAATGGACGTGGCAGACGGTGGGTATGGTGGGAACATACCAAGCGAGTATGAAGAGCTGGTCAAGCTTCCAGGAATAGGGCCTTACACTGCAGCTGCAGTCGCTTCGATAGCATTTCAGACCCCCGTCCCAGTGGTCGATGGGAACGTAAAGAGAGTAGCATCACGGTTCTTGGCAGACCCAAATCCCTCGCCCAAGGCCATACGCACATGGGGCCAGTCACTACTGCACAGGGGTAGACCTGGCGACTCGAATCAGGCCCTAATGGAATTAGGAGCATTGGTATGCAGGCCGAGAAAACCGAAATGTGAATCCTGCCCACTTAGCATTAGGTGTTTAGGACAGGAAAACGCAGAGTCCCTCCCCGAGAGAAAAAAGAACATGAAGAAAATCGAACGCATTGACGCGCTAGTCATGGTTGACCCTTCGGGATTGCCCTTTCTCACGAAGAGGGCGAGTAACGCCAGATTTGGAGGGCTATGGGGGCCACCAATGGGGGATGTAGATACCGAGGATAAGGAGAAAATCGGCGAGATATCACATCAATTGTCTCACAGGGACCTTCGGGTGACCGTATGGAAGGGGACCTGTTCTAAGGGGATAGACCCAAAATCCGTTCCAATCTCAAATCTGGATATTAAAATCCTATCCATGGTGTTAGGCCCCTGACAGTCCGACATCGATTAATATCCTCAACAATGGTGCGAAAGTTCGTGTCTGGAGAAGAAAACAACCCATGGTCAAGGGTAATCAAGAGTGGAAAATTGAAGATAGGCCAGAAGAAAATGAGGTCAGTCAAAGAGAGGACAGGCCTGAAAAGGCGTAGAAACATCATGATCGCGAGAACTGAAACCGGACTACATGCCACTGGGGCATTATGCAAGCACATGGCATGGCCACTCGCTTGGGGCGGAAAGATAGAGGGAGACTGCATAACTTGCCCGTTGCATCAATCAAAGTATGATATCTGTTCCGGCGATGTGAAAGATTGGTCCCCATTTCCAATCCTACCCATGTATGGGAGGATGCTCGCAAAATTGCGAAAGGAAAGGCCGCTCGAGATCCATGAGGCCAGAGATTCTGAGGGATGGATAGAAGTGAAACTCTCACAGTGAGGCTGTTCTTCCAGGCTCTCTGGTCAATATCAGATGAAGCATTACTCCCACCGGCATTAACATAACACCGAAGAAAACCGATAGGAATAGGGTGCGTGCATGGACATTCATATCGATACACCTCTTCCACATCCACCTCGTCACTACTATGTCACCTGCCACAAAATGAGCCCATGCCGCTGAGGCTCCTCCCCGCGTAGATAGGAGCTCTGCCAGGCTCGCAAGGACGTTCGTGGGATCCATGGAGTCGACTCCAAACTCGACAAGTGACTGGGGATTTGAAATCATGATTGCCCACCAAATCAAAATCGGTCCTATGAAAAACCACGGCGTGTCCATAAACTTGTGAGTCAGGTGGTGGTTCGGATAAACTAGCATCGCAAACCAGAATGGGCCTACCCAGAAAGTAGACAGGAAGAAACTCAAATCATAGACATCCATCTATCTATCACCACTGTTCACGAGCCCCATGCGAGTCGAGATGTCTTGCAACTCCTCCCAACTAGCCCAGTATGAATGATCGATCGGGACTATGGACCCATCTGGATTATAAATCTGGAGCGTGGGTGTTGAGGGATTTAGGAACGCCTCATACAGGTCAGAATCAGATACCTGCCCAGAGTCCAGATTAATCACATCTACATCCTCACTTGGCAGCATTATAGGCCATTTGATTGGGTATTCAGAATCATTGCCCACGTAGCGATCTAGAACGTCATCAGTTTGCTCGAATGCCGAATACCTGTGAATACTTAGAACGGACATACCTTCAAGCGAACCATTCTCAATGCCCTCTCGCAGCATGTCTGTCCAGTCATGACAACCTCTGCAAGATGCTCCTACCCACAGCAATAGGGTCGATTCATTGCCGGAGATCGCATTGAGATCGGAGAACATGGAACTCTCATCCCATGTGTAGGTCAGGCTCTGGAAGGTGAGTCTTTCGACAGGCCCCTCGTCGATGGTAGAACCCTCAATGGCTCTCTCTGGGGCCACGCATCCTGATAGCAGACAGAGAATGGTAATGAGTAGTATTCTGTTTTTGATCATGATATCGACCCAGTAGGAGATGTTGGGACTCTGTTCGTTGCCTTCTTTACCGGGTGCTTGGAATACGGGAACCAATTGTCCACGCCGTTCCACTCTGGATGTATTCCCATGTCGGCGAGCAGTATCTTGCTTGTGATCCTGCCAGACTCGAAGATGGTGGGGAGACCACTGCCTGGATGAGTGCCCCCTCCAACTAGATACAAGCCCGGGAACTCTTCGAACTTGTTCCTAGGCCTAAGGAAGAGCATCTGATCCAAGCCATGTGCAAGATTGAAAACAGCCCCTCTGTATATGTCGGAGGACCCCCAGTCATCGGGCGTGACTGTGGATTCACTCACGATGTGGTTTCTCACATCTGCGTATCCCATCTTTTCTACTTGATCCAGGACGACCTCCCTAAAGTCGTCTTTGATTTCGTTCCAATCTATGGAGTCGTGAACATTGGGTACAGGAACAAGGACATAGAGCGTGGAGCAGCCTTCCGGTGCAAGGGAGGGGTCAGTAATGCATGCATTCTGGACATAAACAGAAGGGTCTTCCCAAGTGATTCTATGCTTTGTGATGTCTTCCAAGTTTGACTCATATTCTGACGAGGCATAGATTTGGTGATGTGGCTGGTCCCATGTGCGGTCCGTGCCCAGGTAAAGCATGTATGTTGAGCATGAGTATGATTTCTTTGCGAGTTTCTTGTCGCTCCACTTCCTTCTCTTTTGGTTCGGGACGAGAGTAGTCATAGCATTGGCGAAGTCTGCGTTCATCACTACTTTATCACAGAGGATGTCACCATGGTTCGTTTTGACACCTATGACCTTCTTACCATCAAGCAATAGCTCCTCAACAGAGGTTTCCAGTCTGATGTCAACCCCAAGCTCAATTGCGATTTCCGCCATACGTTTGGTAATGCTCCCCAAGCCTCCTTTGGCATGGAAAATACCATGTTCATATTCCAAGAACGCTAGGATGGTGAAAAGGGAAGGTGCTTGGAAGGGACTCATCCCGAGATATTTGGTTTGGAATGACATCGCTAATCTGACCCGCTCATCCGTAAACAGTCGCTCGAGGTCTCCTGCTACGGATGACCAAGGCCTTAGCACACTTGCAGCCTCCATAGCCTTCCGGCTTAGGAGATCAAGTGGCCCCTTCCAAGGCGACTGGAGGCTGGACTTGCTCCGTAATAGTTTACGCCGGTTTTCTTTGACGTATTTTCGGAAACCCTCTGCGTTCTCGTCGCCAGAAAGCTCCCTGACCCTTTCTGTCATCTCATCTAGGTCCGAGGTCGCTTCTATGGAACCCCCTTGGCCGAAGATTAACTTGTAGGATGGATCGAGAGGCATCAAGCCCAGCTCTTTGTGGGCATCTAGGCCTATGGCTTGGAAAATTTCCTCAATGACCTCCGGATAGTGGAAGAACGTCGGACCACGGTCGAACTTGAATCCATCCTGCTCGATTATCTTCGTCCTTCCTCCGACCTCACTTGATTTTTCGACGATGACTACATTGAGTCCGGAGTAGGCCAATAGCAGGGCACTCGATAGCCCCCCGGGGCCGGCACCAACGATGGTCACGTCAGGATCCGAGTTTTCGGGACGAGCGAGGGCCATTCAATAATCCCTCCCGATGGACCAGACGCCTAGCGTTGAGAGGGCGAAACCAACCTTTCGAAAGAAACCAAGACTCAAGCGCCGTGAAAGTACATCACCATTCCTCCTTTCAGCCTCGGCAAGGATTTCACCATACACCGATGCCATGACCGAGGGGCTCGATCTGGAGTCTAGGCTTATCAGCGGCAAGAGCCTCATGGCGTTCTTCTGGTGAGTCCTAACCCTGGATATGTAGTGCCTCATGAATCCCTTCCAATTCGCAGTGGATGGTAGGCTAGGATCTGAGAGGTCTGCCTGGGATATCCCGAAAAGACTCAACTCATCCCTAGGGAGGTATACACGACCGTGTTCAAGGTCCTCTTGTATGTCTCTCAGGATGTTGACCATCTGAAGGAAGATTCCCATTTCCTCAGCATGTTCCCTGGCATCGGGATTCTCGTAGCCATAGATCTCGATGAGCGCAAGGCCAACCGTAGAAGCGACCTTGTAGCAGTACCCCCTCATATCCTCGAAGGAACAGTAGTTAGTTGGATACAAATCGTCCTCCATGCCGTCGATGAGTTGTTGGAGGTCATTGAGCCTAATTGGGAATTTTGCAAAGACGTCTTTTAGAGCTATGAAAATCGGGTCATTGGTGTCTTTTCCCTGGGATGCCTTGGTCAGCATCTCCCTGTAGTATACCAATCCTCGGAGCTTAAGTGAGTGGTCAGGTTCTGGGTTAGATGCTTCGGACTGCTTGTCTACAGAAAGTAGAATGGATCGGTCCTCTGACTTGTCGTTCAACTCTTCAATGTGTTCAGGAGCTAGAATGGATAGGTCCGGCAGCCAGTCCCCGTCGGCAATGTCATCCACTCTGCGGCAAAATGCATACAGGGCGTAAACGGCGTTCCGTTTTTCGTCGGGTAAGTGCCTAAACGATCTCATGAAAGAGGTGGATGCTGCCCTAGTGATTTCTTTGCATGTGGCATATGAGTCCTCCAGACTCGGAACCAATTTCTGTTTACCTCCAATCAGGACCATAGTGTCATCTTGGAACCAGTTGTGATATGAAGGGATGTTTAATTCATCAGCATATCTAGGTCATATTCAAGAGAGTGGGCAGAACCCTTTGAACAGGTCTTAACATGAGGTTGGTTGATTTGCTGAGAGGGGAAGAGAGTTGCGAGATGACTTTCAGTGATGAAGCCAAATTCAATGTTGATTACCTAAATTTGAGGTTAAATTGTCCATGCGCCAATTGCAAGCCCAGAAGGGAAAACAACCAGAGGATGCTTGAGTTCAAGCAAGAAATCGCAAGGCTCAGAATGGAGAAACCAGGCGTGGAGGTAGTAGGTCACTATGGGTTGAAGTTCCTCTGGCCTTCCGGCTGCTCAAGCGGAATTTTCAGCTTTGAAATCCTTCGTGAAATCGCTGAGAAACAATCACATCAATGAGAGGGAAGAATGATATTGGCCTTACACCACGTCCCTCATACGTGTCGAGGGTCTAGCCAACCCTAGTCAGGTGATCATATGAGTGGGGATCGCAATGAGGACGAAGATGATGTTGCATGGGTATCCTTCTCCTCTGCCGGATACGGCTCAGCAGAGGATGATCTGTGGGATGATGTTGTGCCAATGGAGAATCAAGATTCTGAATTAGACTGGTACGATGACAGCCCTATCGATGAAGACCCATCTACACAGTGGGATGCCCCACCGTGTCCTGCGCCGCTTGGTGTGGCGCATCTGATCAGGATTGGGTGTTGCAATCATTGCTTGTACAGACTCGCAGGCAAGAAAACAAAGAACTCCGGCCCGTTGGGAGGAGAAGAATTGCGCAAGCAGGCAATCGAGTTGAATTCAGATCTGCGAGAAATAGAGTCCGTGGATCACTGTCCAACATGTGAGGACCTAATGGATGATGTCGATAATATCTCCGAAATCATTTCTGATGCCTGTCAAGCGATAGATTTCAGAACCATGCAAATCGGGGTCCATATTCCAAAAGATCTCATGGAGGAAGAGGATGCAGTCAGGTCTAGATATGGCGCACCTGGTAGCAATCCGTTGAAAGCCACCTTTGTCGAAGAGATACAAGCCACATTGCAAACAGACAGTTCTGACATTGAATTCGTCAGGGAGAGACCCGACGTCATGATACTGATTGACACACTGACACTCAGAGTAGAAGTGGACGTCAGGCCCGTGTTTATTTATGGTAGATACATCAAGAATTCAAGGGAGATTCCCCAAACGAGGTGGCCTTGCAGGTCTTGCAGAGGACGCAAAGGCGGGTGCGAGGCCTGCGAATCAAGTGGATTACAATATCTAGACTCAGTCCAAGACTTGATCGGCAGACCCTTTGTTACAGGGATGGGAGCCCTTGACACGGCTTTCCACGGCATGGGCAGGGAAGACATCGACGTTAGATGCCTCGGAGGGGGCAGACCATTCGTATTAGAGGTAAAATCACCCAGGTCTAGATCACCTGAACTCTCTGACTATGAATCCATAATATCCTCAACCTGCGGAGGGAGGGTGGAAGTAAATTCACTTAGGTTTTCAGATAGGAAGGAGGTGGCTAGGATAAAACAGACAAGGTCAGAAAAGACATACACAATTCGTTTCAGTACGAAAGAAACAATTGACAAGGAAAAGGCAACTTCACTTATACTCTCTCTTTCAGGTGTGGTTGTCGAACAACAAACCCCCAAACGAGTCAGTCATCGACGAGCAGACAAAAACCGAAAGAGGCGAATAATCTCGGTTGACGAGGTAAATTTTGACGGAGAAGAGATAGAGGTGACACTCAGATGCGAGGCCGGAACATACATCAAGGAACTCGTCCATTCTGATGAGGGAAGAACCAATCCATCAGTGGCCGGCGTCTTGGAGACGGCATGCGAAGTCATATGGCTTGATGTTGAAAATGTTCATGCGGACTGAATATCTCGATGGGAGATGCACTTAAACGCAACAGGCAGGTCGCCTGCTCGCCGATTAGGCTGTCAAGGAGCGTACAAACATGAAGAGAAGCCATGGAACGCGACAAGGAACCCGCTCGATCCTATCCAAGAGCAAATCCCAGCGAAGCCGACTGAACATCTCGAAAATTATGCACTCCTACTCCGATGGCGATAAGGTTTCCATCGTAATAGACGGCGCACAACAAAAGGGAATGCCGCATCGCAGATTCCAAGGTGCTACTGGCACGGTGGAATCCCGCCAAGGACGAGCATATGTCGTCAGTGTGAAGGACAAGAACATGGCCAAGACACTAGTTGTCCGACCAGAACACATGAGACCAGCAGATGGCACGCCGAAACCAGACTTCGTTCAAAGACAGCTCCAAAAGTCAAAGCAAGAGGAGGAGTGAGTTAATTGTCCGACCAATCCGAATATGTTGATTATGCCAAAGTCAGGGACCTACTACTTTCTGCCCAGGAAAGAAGGCATGAGTTGTCCTATGAACAGCAGATGGCTCTCCAGCACTCCGAGTGGGCAGCGAGTGCGCAACGCGGTGGAATCAAAACGAACACAGAGGTATTCCAGAGCTTATCCGAAGCACTCCGGTCAAATGACAAACTAGCCGACCATCCAGATGTTTGCGCAAAGATTGCCGAACTCATGCCCATGAGCGTGCAATCGATGCGAGTCATTATCGCCTCAAAGAGAATAGCGATGGATACATCGGAAATCGAAGAAATCATAGACACCGTTCGACAACACGTCCTTTGATCATTCTCACAGAGCGATTCATCAACTGAACACCTATCCCGCAACCAGAGGTAGAGCCATGCGCGAGAAAAAGGATGAGCCGGAACACCATGAATTGATGGCTGAGTTATCTGTTCGTGTGATCTCAATCATGGACAGAAGGCCCACTGGAAAGGAGATTCATGGAATAACGCACCCTGGCCTATTTCTAATTAGATCAAAGCTGCTAGACCCAACACTGGATGAAAATGAAGGTTGGATTGGGGCAGATGATCCTCGAATGGGCCCACTATCCCCCATTAGGAAGAAGGACCTTTCCGCAGAGGCACAAGAATCACTCGTCGAGATAGTGAGAGAATCCATATCAATTGATGAGGCAGTACACCTGTCCTTTTTCAACCGGGCCCAGCCCATCACGTTGAAGATGCACTCATACCAACTACTGCCCGGCATAGGCAAGTCATCAGCGCAACAATGGGTGCAGAAAAGAGGCTCAATGGGCTGGCATGATCTACAAGGGGTCACCGACGCTATAGGTCAAGATGCAGCCTCCTTGCTCGCAGAGCGATACGTCCAGGAAATGGACGATCCAATGCAATCTCCAAGATTGATTGACTTGGTGGTCAGGGCTGGGGTTTGACTTTGAGCAATGCCGGTGGGAAATCTGAGCCCCCATCAAAGATCGTTCAAAGGTATCTCTCTACCAACAAAACTGACAAATCACTGGGGCAAAACTTCCTGATCGACGAGACCCCCATACACAAGTCAGTTGAGTTCTCCAAGACCCTAGGTCTGGGAAAACTATCCAATGTCCTCGAGATAGGTCCCGGGCCCGGCACCCTAACGAGCGCGATATTGAACACAGGGGCAAATGTCACAGCAATAGAGATATCTTCTGATGCCTGTGATTTCCTTGCCTCGGAGTTAAGCCATCCTAACTTATCCCTGGTGAACGGTGATGCGCTGGCCATCCAATGGCCAGATAATTTAACACACATAATCGCTAACTTACCCTATGGGATATCCAGCCCAATTCTATCAAAAATCCAAGATTACCATCAAAATTCCCCGGTATTAGGAATTTGCCTTTTGGTTCAAAGGGAATTTGGAAACAGGATGGCTATGAAGATCCCACCCAAAGACCGAGGCCCTCTGGGAATCTCCCTGTGGTTAGATTTCGACTGCAGCACTGTTATGGAAGTCTCTCGTTCTTCCTTCCGCCCCCAACCAGAAGTAGATTCCTCCATCATCGGCCTGAAACCGACTCCACGGGAATACATCACTGAAAAAGAGCGCCTATCAATCAAAGGATTGGCCTCTTGGTGCTTTGGAAGGAGGAGGAGGAAGATCAGAAACTCATTAAAATCTGCTCCAAATAAAGTACATGGGTTATGGGGGATCTCAAGATCGGAATGGAATGACCGAATGGCAATACTAGAGGGTGAATTGAGAGACTTCAGGGATTTGATACAGAAGAGGCCCGAAGAGTTAGACCCTGAAAATTGGATCTTGCTTACAAGGATGATAGCCCATGACATTGAACGTCCAGTGTGACCGTGACTTGAAATCTGGACCCCCACTCGGAGTGCCCGTCGACGCGGCGGTTGCGCTTCTTCGGTGAGGGGATAAAATGGCAAAGAAGGACACCTATCTGGCACTACTCAGGCGAGGTATTGATGAAACCACGTCTCAGTTATTGTCTGAGTCCGGACTTAAAATCGGGGACCTCAAGAAACTTGACGAAGAGAAGCTGGTCAGCAACTACGGAATAAAGAAAGAAATAGCGAAGTCGGTCATTGAATCAGTGAAATCCGGTCCTAGGGCCTCCAGTAGACAGAGATTCATTGCGGACGTTATTACCAAGGGGGCGCCAAAGAAAGTTGATAGGATCCAAGAGCAGCGATTCAAGAGGGAACAAAAGGACCTTCTTCAGCAGCTAAATGAAAAGAGGGAGGAACAAAGGGTCGCTAGAGTAGAGTCCTTCAGGAACAAGAAACTCGTCATGAACAGGCTCGGCAAGACGGTTGAATTGATCGTGAAACTGGAGACAATTTTCGATGAAGAGGCAAAAGACGAGCAGAGATCCAAGTTGAAAGACCAATTAGAAACTAGGGGACTTGAGGCCGCACGTGATCACGAGATGCTTGAACTGGATGGGACCCCACAGGACATAGTAGACTTCAGAAGGAAAATAGCTCCGATTCTGTGCCTTCACGCTTGCCCACACTGCGGTGATGAGATGGATCCCAGGGGATCGTCTGTGATTGAGGACTCTCGAGATTACAAATTTGTGTGCTGGGAATGCGAGGAGGAGTTCCATGCTGGCCTTGCTACCGTTGTCGCTGAAAGGATATCTGACAAGGATTCCACATCATGGATCACGATCAATCCGAAGAAGGGGCCACGAGATCCAATCGTGTCCCCACCGTCCAAATCAAGTGCTGATTCCGTTGCTGAGTCCGTAACTAGAGAAATCGAGGCAACAGGTGCCTCTGCTAGTCAGATCTCGGCCTCTATGGAGTCCAGCAAGCTGTCTGGTACCCTAATGGAAATTGATGATTGGATTGAGAAGACCCTCAAAGAAAAGGGCTACATACAGGCCCAAGAGCACCGTGAGAATTTCATTATCGCCACCGGAGCAGGCGCAACGAAATTCAACAAGTGGATGAAGAAAGCTGGGCTGTATTTCAACAAACAGTCCGGGAAGTGGACCAGATGGGAGGACCGCTGAAAAGGGAAAGAGCCGTTGATTTCGACAAATCAACGACGGTTCGCTTTTTCCGCGGATCCTTGCCGATCGGCACTTCCCAATCAGATACTATCGATACGATCACAGATCATGCAATCGAAGCCGAGGTGACCATTCCTACGAATTGCACATCCGGCACCTGTGGGACCTGTCTCGTTAGACTGATTTCGGGAGATGTTGAAATTCCAGAATCACTTCCTCCAGGAATCGACGATTTCCTGGTAAGTCAAGGAGGAATTCTGGCTTGTTGCATGCTCCCCCGCGGAGATATCAAGATCGATATAATCCCGCCCTTGTGAGGCATAGAAATGGTTGATTTCCAGGATCCAAATCTTATCGCGATAATCATAATTGATATTTTGGGTATTTCTATTTTCATTTGGTTCCTAGCCAGCCGGCTTTCAATGAAGTTCAAGGTCATCGAGGAAAGGAAATCAAAAAAGAAGAAAAACAATGTCAACATCGAAAATAGCAATCAAAGCCAAGACCCTCCAAAGAGCCAAAATTGAATCAAAATTAACCCTGTCGAGAGGAAAGGGCGTTATTCCAATCCTCGGCGCCGGGTATCTCAACCACAATTATGTCGATTGACTTGATCGCGTCATTCGATAGAAACTCCTCTTTCAACAAGGATAGGTCATAGAGACAACACGGGCAATGCGGTATCTTTGGCCTTATCTTCAGGCTTATCTCCCCCTCATTTGTGATGACTATGCTCTTGAGTATGTCCTCTGATTTAATCGGAAATCCATGAGGATCTGTCCTTTCACTGAGAAGGCGAAAAGCCTCTCTCATAGCATTCTTTCTAGTTTTGGAGTTCAAATTACCACTCCATGTGCAAGGGAAGCCCAGTGCCTCCTGTCAAGCACTTCAGACCGTCCTTTGTTGCCACCCAAGTGTCTTCTGTCCCAACGGCGCCATCGCCAAATACGACCTTGGGCTCTATTGCCATGGTGCAGCCAACATGCATCGGCATGTCAAAACCGCTTGCAACGACAGGCGACTCGTCTAACTCCAATCCGACGGAATGACCTAGGAATCTAGCCTGGTTTGGAGGCATTCCCATGAGATGATCTCCATAACCCAACTCCGCGGATAGGGCCTCACTCTCGTGCCATGCCTCCGAGCAGGAGCTCCCTGCCCCCAATTTCGATACCAGCAAATCCCTGATCTGAGCCATGTCTTCTAGCCTCTGAGCCCACTCTTCGGACATTTTACCGCAACTGAACACACGTGTGCAATCTGACACGTATCCACGATGGACATGAACTAAATCAACCAAGACCGGCTCCCTATCTCGGATCTTCTTGTGGCCCGCCCCTAGTGGTGAGATGGGGCTGGATCCTGACCCGCCCACCGCTGAATCAAAGAAAGAGGGGACGCCACCCGAACGTCCAGAAACAATGACAGCCCTGTCACAGTCCATCGGCCACCTTCTCATCCTAATCCTGCCCCCAAATCCGTCTGTCCGACTCACCTTTTCTGCGATAGAGGCAATTTCCAATTCTGACATTCCGACTCCCCCCTCTTCCAATATCTCTCTGAACATCCTCTCATTTATTCGTCCAGATTCTTCCATCATGGAGATCTCCCAATCGGATTTTGTCTCACGGAGGCCATGAATCAATCCGGAGACGTCTCGAACCGGATCAGAAAACCCAGAAAGACGGGTCGAAAGGAAATCCCTGCGGGCCGCAGGCAGGGTGTTGCAAAGCATGCCGGGCATCTTACTGACTCCTATTTTCCTCAATGCTTCTTCCATATCTGATGATCGCGGTTGACTCGAAACGACATGAGGAGCGGCAGATCCTCCGGATTCCCACTTCGCTCGCGACAGAGACTTTCTCACCCAGTGCGTCGACTCGACCTCGGAATCTTTCGCACCAAGGACCAACATACCATTCTGGCGTCCCCCTGTAAGCCAATACAACTCAACTGGGTCCTCGATTATCACACACTCGACGTCTAAGTCCAACAATGCCTCAGACAGCCTTTCCCTGCGGGCCCTTAACTCTGAGACAGGCACCCGCCAATCCCGATCTTCCGGACCATCGCCACCGAAGTCCATAACGCTTCGACAGAGTGGTTGCGAATAGATGGTTCGTTGACCCGAATCACACCACATAGTCAAAACCAAAACTCCACACGCCTGAACGTGCCAGAGGTGCTGGGGCTTGATCAAGTTCGCCTTGATGGCCTCAAGGTCCTCCTGCGTGCGGATCTAAACTTACCCATCGATCCGATCAGTAAGGAGTTCCTCGACGACTCCAGACTGCAGAAGATGGCTCCTTCTCTTCGAAAGCTTGAGGGATCCTCGGTTGTGATCATGGCCCACCAATCAAGGCCTGGAAGATTTGACTTCACGGACCTAAGTCAACATGCGGCCAGGCTTTCCGAGCTACTTGGCAGGTCAGTTGAATTTGTGAATGACATATGTGGGCCAGTCGCACTGGAAGCCATAAAATCATTGCAACCAGGGGGCATACTCGTATTGGACAATGTCAGGATGCATCCCGATGAGACCAATTTGAAAGGAGAAATCGAAGATCAGGAGGAATCAGAGATTGTCAGAGTGCTATGGCCACATTTCGACCTTTTCGTAAACGATGCCTTCGGAGCTGCCCACAGATCCTCTCCAAGCCTGACTGGCTTTACCCGGGTGCTGCCTTCAGTGGCTGGATCATTGATGAAGAATGAGATTGATGCCCTCTCCATTGCCATTGAGAACCCCCCTAGGCCCTATGTTGCGATCCTCGGAGGGGCTAAAGCAGACGATTCCCTACGTGTAGCATCCAACTTGTTGGAAAAAGACTTGGTTGATTGTGTGGCATTTCTCGGAGTGGTGGGTAATTTCATGTTGGTCGCAGATGGGCACGACATTGGTGAGATCAATGAGGAATTTGCTATGAACCAAGCACAACCAAACGCGAGGGAGGCACTTGAGACTGCCAAGGAGATGCTCCGCAATTTCAGGGAGAGAATCATGTTGCCTGAAGACATGGCCATCGAAGTCAACAACTCCAGGGAGCAGATCTCATTGAGGGATCTGCCGACAAAATATCCAATTTATGATGTCGGGCTGAACACGCTGAGAACATTGCGACCGATCATCATGGGAGCATCCTGTGTGCTCTGGAACGGCCCAGCATCATACTTCGAGAAGCAGAACTTCGCGTTTGGAACCATAGAGGTGCTGAATATGTGCACCGAGACCACAGCCATGACGATAATCGGCGGGGGCCACACCAGTGCCCTAGTAGAGGCACGGGGGGCCGTTGGGAAAGTCACGCACAACAGCACAGGAGGCGGTGCAACCCTGACGATGCTTTCTGATGGAAAGATGCCGGTGATCAGATCATTGATTGAATCATATGGAACCAGTCAATCAACCCTCTCCGGCAAAGGCCTCCTATCTTGATGGAGCCACTGGGGAGATTCGAACTCCCGATCTTCTGATTACGAATCAGACGCTATACCAGGCTAAGCTACAGTGGCAGCAAGTTTTTGCAGAACCTTAGGTGGAATAAGTAGATCGGTGACTGGATACAATCCGAGTCAGACAATGTACACTTAGAAACCCTATTTTCGGCATCATATTTATCATCTTGAAGTTGATAATAACAACATGACCATAGAAGGGGAAGCCTCACTCCCACCATCCTCAACAACGATTGTCTATGCCAACCAGAAAAGCGGTGGGCCGAGAGTTTTCGGGGCCCTGGCAATGCTTCTCGGTGCCTTTGGGGTGATTTTCGGGCTCATTGGACTCCTGAACGCTGGAGCTAACGCCGAAAGCTTCGGCGCTGACCAGACAATCTATTGGCCCTACTATTACTTGTCACCACTAATCGGCCTGGCCTCATCTGCACTATTCGTCTATGCTGGCTTCTTACTTTGGAACTACAAGAAGAAGGGAGTTTGGTATGGCTTCGGAGCTGTGGGGGTCAACGCGATAGATGGAATAGTTGGATCAATTATTTTTGGCCTGGTTGCGGAAGAGGTTGGCGATGCCCTAGGTGCCGAAGGCCTTGGAGGAATTGCTGCAGGCCTAGGCCTGGCCGGAACACTGGTCGGTGCGGTGTGTTGCGGTGCGATAGTGGCATTACCGCTCCTCATGAATGGTAATGATCTCGATGACGATTGATCAACTCAACTCACTGATATCGATTATCCCAGCCAATCTGGACTGAACATCGGACAGCAGTCTTGCCAGAGAACTTTCTGTTTGGGCCTCTGCACGCAATATGAGGACTGGTTCGGTGTTGGAGGGTCTGCACAGGAACCATCCGTCTGGATACACCACTCTGACCCCATCGATTTTGAGATATTCCATGTCAGAGAACGCCGCCTCAATCGACATCATGGTCACCACCCTGTCGCCGTAATAGGGTATCTTGTTCTCTCCCGTTGCGGGAAATGAAGGCACAATGGAAATCAAGTCACTGAAATTTTCGAATCCGTGTGTCAAGCCAACCCTCCTAGCGACGAGCTCTATCAAGCGGGCGCTGTTATACAAGGAGCAGTCATGTCCGTTCCAGCGGTCATTGAAGAATAGGTGGCCTGACATCTCCCCCGCGAACATTATACCCGGATTTTCGGACAACTCCCTTTTCATGAAAGAATGCCCGGTCCTCACCATTTTCGGAATTCCCCCGGAAGCCTCTATGGCCTGTTGGATGCCCATGCTGCACTTCACGTCGAAGAGTATTGTTCGTTCCTCTTCGGAGGAGCCCTTTTTCCGATCTGCAAGTATGTCATTGGCGAAAATCCCAATGAGCCTGTCAGGATGTATGAAATCCCCCTTCTCGTCCACAACGCCGATCCTATCACCGTCTCCATCGACACCTATGCCAAACTCACAATCAGAATTTGCCACCAAATCGGATAGTTGAATCATATTCTCGGGCCTAGTTGGGTCAGCTGGGTGTGCCGGGCTTCTCTGGTCCCATGTACAGTTCAGATCTACCAAGTCGACCCCCAACTTGTCGCACAGCTCCATCATGAATGGTCCAGGGACAGCATTCGCCGAGTCGACAGCGACGCTGACTCTTCGTGCTAGTGGACCAACATCCTGCACGATCGCGTCGATCACAGTGTGGTGGTACTCTGACATGCTGAGGATGGTCCCGGGAGAATTGGCTTTGCCTTGATCGGGGGATTCGTAGATGGCCTTGAGTCGCTGGAGATCCTCACCTGCAACTGGCAATCCTTTGTGCACGATCTTGAATCCGTTGTATTCCGGTGGGTTGTGGCTTGCAGTAATCGCTATTGCAGAATCGACATTCAGATCAACGGTTGACCTGTAAACAACCCCCGTTGGTACAATCCCCAGATCCACGACCGTACAACCCGACTCGACAATTCCTTGGATCAATGCGGCCTTTAGGGACTCGCCTGATGATCTGATGTCCCTTCCCACCGCAATGGACGTCGCTTGTGCGAATTCGACTATTGCACGACCCAGCCCCCGACTGAAATCGGTGGTGATATCCTCGCCTGCGATACCACGGATGTCGTAGGCTTTGAAGGCGCTCACAGCCCCTAACATGTGCAGGCATTCCTAAGCCTTATCGAACATGGCACTCTTTGGTGATAGCCTAGCTTCCTCTCGGATAGGCAGGTGAATCAGTGAGGAGAAGACACCAACGGCTATCCCGATCCACCATACTGTGGTGTAGCTCCCATACATGTCGTAGAGAACCCCTCCGAGGTATACGCCAACGAAACTTCCAACTTGATGAGAGAAGAACACAATCCCGTATAAGGTGGCCATGTATCTGATCCCATATATGTGGGCGACCAAGCCACTAGTTAGTGGGACGGTCGCCAACCACAGGAACCCCATGGCAAATGAGAAGATCAACACCGTGTTGGCCGTGATCGGGGTGAGTATGAACCAGGCCGCGGCAATTGAGCGGCCTGCATAGATCCCGGATAGGAGCCACTTCTTCCCAAACCTCTTCCCGGCCCATCCGGCCATGAGAGTTCCAATGATGTTTGCCGCCCCTATGACGGAGATCGCGAAGCCGCCCAGAGCGGCTGTGGTCTCTATGCCCAGATCGCCACACCACCCGAGCGGATCAATCGGTGCGCTCATCTCTGTCACGAGGGCAGGAAAATGAGCAGTGATGAACGCAAGTTGGTACCCACACGAGAAGAATCCCGCGAAGATCATCATGTACGAGGGGTCCCTCACAGCCAATCTCAATATCTCCCCTAGGCTTTCCTCCAACTCCTCCCTTGGGGCTCGCTCGGGAGCCCTCATCAACGGCAACAGACTGAGCACCAGGATTATTGAAATCGCGAAGACCATGAAGACAGATTGCCAAGTCATGCTCTGCAATAGGAAGACCGCAACGGTCGGCCCAACAATTTGGCCTGCGGAACCGGATGCAGTAGCAATGGCGAGGCTCATGGACCTGTTCTCTGGTTTGCTCGCTCTTCCCACTACTGCGAGAATCACCCCGAATCCTGTTCCTGCAATTCCAAATCCTATCAGAACCTCATACAGCTGTATCGTGAGCGGGGAGGTAGCGGTTGTCGTCAATACCAAGCCAGCCGCATAGAGTACAGCACCCAGAACAATGGCCTTGCGATCTCCAATCTTTTCTGCGAATGCACCAAATATAGGCGCCCCAAAGCCCCAAGCAAGGTTCTGAATTGCGATTGCTAGGCTGAACTCAGATCTTGGCCAGCCAAACTCTTCCTCTATGGGAATCTGGAAGACGCCGAAGGAGGCCCTTATCGCAAACCCAACGAGTACTATTATGCATCCTACGATTAAGACAGGGGTGAACAAAGACCCTCTATTTCCTACGGCCTTCGCATTCAAATTCCACCACTTCCAAGGACAGCCTCCGCCACGACCTCGACCTTGGCCTGACCAGGCAATTCCTTCACGGCGAATGCGGCCCTCGCTGGCAAGACCGTTCCTTCCAGCCATTCACCGTAGATTTCATTGAAATCGGAGAAGTCCTTCATGTCGATGAGCAAAACGGTGACCTTGACCAAATCGCTCTTGGAGGACCCGGCTTGGACCAACAATCCCTCAATCTTGTCCAGAGCTCTTTTCGCTTGCTCCCGGAGGGACTCCCCACCATCAGTTCCAATCTGTCCGGCTACCCAAATCTGATCGCCTACCACGATACAAGGGCTGTAGGGGGCCAATCGCATACCACCAAGATCGATTGATTGTTTCACACGCACATTATCACTGTACTTCTACATCAAGCCGGATTCCTAATCCTTTCTATGATCTCAATATGGTCTCCGGCTACGTTATTTCCGTTCAAGTCTTCAATTCTGACCCATTCTGAATGAACAGCATCGTCACCCGCAAGTGGATCCATCTCTGTGTCCACATCGACGGTGTAGAATAGACCGACGCAATGCTTGCGCGGATCTCTCCCCGGTGAGCCCAGCACACCAAAGAGAACTGGGTTCCGACCAACTATGCCGGTTTCCTCCATAAGTTCCCTGATGACTGCGTCGAGTGGGTCCTCTCCATAATCCACGAAACCCCCGGGAAATGCCCAGAGATCTTCCCACTCTGGTGGGTTTTGGCCTCTTTTTATCATTAAAACCTCTTTTCCATTCTCTGTCGTTCGCGTTGCTACTGCATCTACGGTTAACGAAGGGGATCTGTAACCATCATGGCCACATGAAGGGCATCTTTCAGGAACCATATCTGCGCCCTCTCGACACATAGTCCTCTATTGCCCAGTATAGGTCTTGCCTAGAAAAAGAAGGCCAGTGAACGTCCGTGAAGTAGAATTCGGAGTAAGCGATCTGCCACAGAAGGAAATTGGATATGCGCTCCTCTCCGCTTGTGCGGATCACGAGGTCGGGATCCGGGAGTGAGGACGTGTATAGCCTGGACGAAATTGCACTCACATCTATGGAGTCAAGCCCTATCCTCCCATCTGCATGTTCCGCGGCCAGTGACTTGACTGCATCGATTATTTCTTCCCTACCACCATATGCGAGACAGATAGTAAACGTGAATCGTTCGTAACTCTGGGTGGCCATCTCTGCCAAATCTATCGCTTCTCTGACTTTTTTGGGTAAGAGATCGAGCCTCCCTACGACATTCACACGAACCCTGTTCTCGTGGATGAGCGGGTCAAGGGCAATCTCATTCAAACCTTCGATGTACAAATCATAGAGGACATCGATTTCGTCCTTAGGCCTATTGGAGATATTTTCACTCGATAATGCGTAGACGGTGAGGTAAGGCACATCGAGGTCCAACACCCATCTCATTACCTGTTTCAACTTCTCTTTTCCTGCCGAATGCCCATGAACAGTATTCATGGAATTCGACCAAGCAAACCTTCTGTTTCCATCCATGATTATCGAGATGTGGCTTGGTAATCTTGACCTATCCAATGAAAGTAGCCTCGATTTTGCCCTAACACCTCTTACTCTGTCGATTCGACTGACTATGCTCCATGCAAATCTAGAGTTTGCCAGATACCTCGCTGGGCCCCTGAATAACCCGAATCCAAGCAATATTTTTGCCGTGCGATCCAAAGCTCGACCTATCCAATGCCTTCTTCCGACCAATTGAGACACCTCAGGTGAAGATAATATCCGCAGAATCTCCCACCTTGTCTTCAAGACCCCGCTCTGGATTCACCACAATCACTTGTCCAGCAGATTCCCAGACCGGCAGGTCAACATGACTATTTCCAGCATAGCCGAACTTTCCGCTACCGAATCTAGCGACAAGCGCCTCAGCCTTTTTTTTGCCTCTGAGGTTGACCTCTCCGTCTGATGCCATGACATCGTTGAATATTCCCACGTGGGCTGCAATCGACTCAGCAATTAGACGGTCTGATGCCGTCACAAGGTACAATCTCCTGCCTCGAGCATACTCGCCAGTTAACCAATCCATGAAAGAGGCATGATACTCTAGATGCGCAGGATCAAAAGTCAGCAACTTGCCTAAGTTCTGTTTCCAAACAGCTCTACGACCCGTCAATTCAAGCCATAGAAACCCCAGAATCCTCCAAGGCTTAGGTAGAATCACCTTCCTGATGGAGACCCAGCTCATGTCAGTTAGTATCAAGGTCCCATCGAGATCAACGGCTAAGGGATACGATTGGACCTCGTTATCCATGACCTGTCCAATGGTTCAACAGGATTGAATGTTCTGACCGTTCGTATGATACGGGTGAACCCAATCAGCATATCATGACCGCTGACAGTGGAGGGGGCACTGATGATACAGCATGGTCACTTAGAAGGATCGAAGTCTTTGGAACGGAGATCCAGCAATTTGTCACACAAACGGAAAACATGGACAATGATGAGTGGACAAAACTCGTCGATAGCTTTGAGCAATGGGGAGCGTTTCCAAGAGTGGTAGAAAAAGTAGAATGGAACGGAAATAGGGTCACCATCGAAACAAAGTCCTCCGGATATGTCGGTGAGGCAATAAAACATCCATTCTCGAGCATGAGGGCAAGAGCAAGGTCCGAAGGCGACGATGTGGATTGGCCGATCGGGGGGCTATCCAGCGACGGCTTGGATCTATTGTTGATATGGCCGCTTGAAAAAGGACGAATAAACGCCGAGGAGGTGCTGAGAAGTCACCTATCCTCTGGAGATTTACAATCCGCAGAAGCACTTCTGAGGAGATGCGCATCCGCTCTTGGCTCCGCTCATGAAGCGCTATCTAGTGTGTGGAGTGGCCCCCCAAACTCCAAATCATGGAACTCGCTTCTGGCGAAGATGGAGGAGGAGATAGATAGCAGGACTCTTTGGAGGGCGCCATTCAAGCCTGGAATGAATACTATCCTCTCTTTTGGAAACATGCCAATCAAGTGTTTTTCTGAGTCATCCGACGGTAAAATTCGAATCAGACCCACTTCTTCAGCACTGATCGACGCAGTCGCCAAATCCAAAGGCATAGAATGGCCTGCAGTCAGGGATCTGGCCTCGTTACTACGTGATCTAAGCCGAATTTCCGAGGGCGAAATCGATGATCATGTCAAGACTAGACTAAGAGCAGCCATAATCAACAGTTGGGTGGGTGTCCATGGAAAACTTAGGACTGATGGATCAAGGCCGAGCAGGGCCTTGGAGATTATTGGCGGTGGTTTGGCGATATGGGAGTACGAGCAAGCCCTCTCGAGCAACCTACAGGGTGACACCGCCGGGACCGAATCAATACGCAATTCCAAAAAAATTCTGAACAGGGTCTCCTCGATACAGAGGAGATTATTCACCATCCGAATCTTCTCCTTGCTATCGATCCTCGGCTTGTTCGGGGGCTCAATATGTTTGATTGCCGGGACGTATGATCCTGACCAGTTGAGTCCAATGGTTGGTATATTTGCCCTTACCCTCTCCCTTGGTATGAGGTTGCTTTACTTCGCGATGGCCCCTCGACCTGAGAGCGTGTTCAGTTGAGATCCAATCTGGACCAGACACCTGATGTTAATGAATAGGCCATTGGCGTTCCAGTTGGAATCTCTCGCTCAACAATGGCCTCGGGAGACAATCCTTCGATCTCCATCACAAGCGATCTCAGGGAGTTCCCATGAGCTGCGACTAACACCGTCTCACCAACTTCCAAAAGAGGCACGATATCCTCAAACAGGCAAGGCAATGCCCTTTTTGCAGTCATCTCCAAGCTCTCTCCGCCTGGAGGCTGCCCTTTGAAACTCCTCCTCCACAATCTGACCTGTTCGTCACCAAATTGTTCTCGGCATTCCTGTTTGTTTCGCCCTTGGAGGTCGCCGTAATTCCTCTCATTCAGTCTACTGTCATGGTGGACATGTTCCCCATCCCATGATTTGTTTATTTCGAGGATTATGTCTGCAGTTCTTTGAGCTCTGATCAGCCCGCTTGCGAAGACGGCGTCGAACTGAACATTTTCCAACAACTTTCCTGCATCTTTCGCTTCTTCAATGCCCCTTTCAGAGAGGTCGACATCAACCCACCCTGTGAATCGATTTTGTGCGTTCCAGATTGATTGTCCATGCCGAATCAACACCAACGTTCCCATCGAAACCATCTCAGGACCGTCTCAATCTTGGCTCATGGAATCTCAACCCAAGTTTATTGGACAAATTTCTGGCATTCACGAGGGTGAACTCGCTCATCGCCCTTTGTATGTCCGAAGATTGTTGAGTGTAGAAGTTCGCTTGGACTAATATGCTAGAGGACCCCATCGATTGGATCTTGACCCAAGAGGATTCCTCATTCACTGTGCGGTCATCGGTCTTGATAATCTCAAGCATTTGCTCGCAAAATTGCTGCAGAGAATCGGTGTCGCTCTCACCTTCAAATTCGAAGGGCATCACCACTCTCCTGAATCTCCGTTGTGAGAAGTTCTCGATCGGGGAATTTACCAAATTGGCATTTGGAACAGTGATTATGGTATCCTGTCCGGTTCTCAATACAGTCATTCTCAGTCCAATATCGACCACCTCCCCCTCGATTCCATCAACCTTAATCCAATCACCCAAGTTGAATGGCCTATCGATGATTATGGACACTGCGCCGAACATATTCGAAACCGTGTCCTTTGCGGCGAGAGCCAGAGCAAGTCCTGTTATCCCCAGACCAGCGATTATCCCGTTTAGGTCGAATCCGACCACGCCAGCAATCACAAAAGCCCCTATTACGAAGACAGCCATCCTGCCCAGCGATTCAGCCATGCTGGCCAGAGATCTCTGTGAAGCCGGGCTCTCCCCATCGTCAGAGAGCACCTTCCCTATTGAACCGACGAGCCTGTAAGAGGCAAAGAGGAAGATCAGGATGTAAAGCGAAGTGAGCAGTGAGAGCATGGTGTGAACCAGGTTTTCATCCCATACCATCTCAAAAACGGCATCGTCCATGGTCCTGATAATCTCAACAAACAGGACAAGTGAGATCCCCAAAGATAGGGCTCTGGACCCCTTTACCCCTTCTGATTCTTCTATTTCTCCTAGAAAATGCGAGGCCAAGGCTGGTAGAATAGCAACTCTGACAAATCTTCCAAGGAGTAGAGAAAGAAAGCCAGTGAGAACCACCAAAACGAGTGTTCCCAATGAGAATCCGATAATCTGGGCTTCAACTCCGAAATCTGAGAAGGGCCCCTCGTCCATGAGCTGCAGCCCCATATCGCGACCATGAATGTCGTTCTTCATAAAAGCGCCTCCTCCTTCCATTATCAAGATCAAAGTTGACGCATGTCCGAGGGATTGAAGGACATTGGCCCGTTCGTTATGTCATGACCAGCGCGTCACGAGTTAGGCTTCGTAGGCCAAACCGTCGCCTGAAAACTCGTTTAGCGGTTGTCTTGATGCCATTCCTCCTGTCGGTTCTGGCTCCAGTATCTGTCATCACACCCGTCGCAGCTCAAGATCAAGGAACAGAGAACTCCCCGGAGGACATATGGTCCCAGGATTATATTTCCCAAATTTTCCCCTGGGCACCCGAATCTAACGATAGATTACAGTTCCGCGAATACCACGACTATTTCTCAATGAAGGCAAGGATGCAGGCATTAGCTGACCAGAATCCAGACTTCCTTGAGTACCATGAGGGTCTTCTCGGGGGAGTCAACGCGAGAGGCGTGGAGATGAGTGCGACGGAGTATGAGGGGTGGTACTACAACCATCTCAGCCCTTGGATGAAAATTACCGCCAATGTGGGTGGAGGTGAATACAATGACTTCAACGGAGACAATGGGAATTATGCCGACAGGCCCGATGTTATGCTGGTGGGGAACCATCACGCCAGAGAATGGATGTCATTTGAGGTACCCATGTTCTTCTTGGAGCAACTCACCTATTACTACGGTAGTGCTGGCATAGACAATGATGGCGATGGAAGAATCGACGAGGATGGATGGGACGGGATCGACAATGACGGAGACTGTCTCAGCTTGAACTCCTCCAATCAGGATTACAACGGAGATGGGATAAATTGCGGACCCGGTGATCTGGGAGTAGATGAGGACTTCTCTGAGCAGTTCATCACGGACATGGTCAATACGAGAGAAATCTACCTGATCCCCATGTTGAATGTGGATGGAGTCAGATTTGACAGAGAGGTTTACTGCGGCGAATTCGCTTGGGAGAACTGCTATCAGAGTGGCTGGAGGAAAAATCTTCGAGACAATACTGTCACAGGACTCACCCCTATACCAGATCCGGACGAACAGGTCGACCCGTCTTGCGATGGGGTTGACTTGAACAGGAACTACCAGTTCGAGTGGGGAGCCCCCTTGGGAGCCACAGGCCCCCTATTCCCCGGGGCTTGCTACTCATCAGGACCCAACAACGATGTCTACAACGGACCAGTGAACTACGAGGATAATGATGGAGACGGCCTGATCAATGAGGACCACGTAGATGGCAATGACGACGATGCCGATGGTCAGATCGATGAGGACTGGCTAGGAGGCAATTCAGAGCCTGAAACCAAATTCATACAAGACCTAACCGAGATGAATGATGATAACGGGGATGGGGCATCCGAGTTCAAGGCCACACTTAGTTGGCATTCATTCTCCGAGCTTGTACTATGGCCATGGGGCCATTGCACCGATTGCGATAACCCTGACCAGGAATTCTTGGAATACCATGGATACAAGATGGGCGATATGACTGCATATGCGCCAATGCAATCCTCAGATCTCTATCCAACCACGGGGGATTTCTGTGATTGGCACTACGGGGTTCACAATTCTTATTGCTACACCATGGAAATAGGGAATGCGTTTCACGAATATCCAGAAGACATCGCCCACATATCAGTCAGGAATATCGGGGTTCCGTGGTACATGATAGAGATAGCCGATGACCCCCGTTTCAGAGCCGTCCATGGAATTGAGAACATGAGTGCTAGGCATTGGCTCCAGACCCCATCCGAGGTAAACATCCCCTCGAAGGGCGATATCAACTTCGATCTCTGCTTGGACCAATATTTCCCCTTCTCTATCAACAAAAACAGCTCATTCCTGTCTTGGAGATTCGTAGAACCTACGCGACAACAGGACGATTTCGGCCCCACCGAATGGAGATTCGTAAACTGGAACAAGGCGGCATTCACGATTAAGGGTGAATCATGTGAGCTCAGGGATGGGACGAATGGGACCATACTCACCAGCAGTGTCCCGATACCAGATACTTCGGTGGGGAAGCTCCAATATCGCGCTCAACTCGGAACCACAAATGGCGCATTCCCCTTCACTTATCCAACGCTTGAAGACGGAGGGAACTACTATGAATTAACGATGCCCTATCGTGCTGGCTTTGGGTCTGCGGTCCTATCCGTACTCATGTTCGCCTTCATCGCAACCATCGTCTGGGGCGGACTAGCCTTCCTGCTCAGGGTGATGCTGGATGAAGACGCTCCAGTCCTCTCCCTTCCCCCGGAGGACGCTGAATGAGCGGGTCCTCCGACGAGTTCAGTGGCCGTTTAGGGCTAATATTCGCGACTATCGGGGCTGCTATAGGTACTGGCAACATATGGCGATTCCCGAGGATGGTTGGTGCAAACGGCGGGGGTTCCTTCCTTGTCCCATGGCTGATTTTCCTCTTTTTGTGGTCCATACCCCTCGTGATAGCAGAGTTTGCGATGGGGAAGAGGTCCAGAACCGGGACAGTGGGTACGTTTCGAATCTTTAATGGCCCCAAATTCGCATGGATGGGCCTTTGGACCGCATGGATTTCAACCGCGATAGGGTTCTACTATGCCGTTGTCACAGGGTGGTGTATCAACTACTTCCAGACCGCACTGCGAGGAGGCCTGGGATCCGACGTCGATACCACCGAGGTTTGGAACAACTTCCTCCAAGCCCCCGGTGAGGTTGTCATGTTCCAAGCACTAGCAGTCGTGATCACCATGGGAGCCATTTGGAAGGGTGCGAAGGCAATAGAAAAAGTGAATGTGATCCTAATGGTCTCTTTGTTCGTCCTCCTATTCTCGGCTCTGTTCTTGGCATTCATAATGGATCTTAGTGACGGCACTCTTGATGGCTTCGTGTACATGTTCAGCATACAGCCTGAGTACTTAGTCCAACCAGAGACATGGATCAATGGTCTCTCCCAATCAGCATGGTCCTGCTCTGCGGGCATGGGGATGGCCATCACATACTCAGTCTACATGAGAAAGGACGAGGACACGACCTTGAATGCGGCAACCATGTGCCTCGCAAATAACAGCATATCCATCATTGCGGGTCTTACCGTGATGATGGCTGTGTTTTCTGTCGTAGATGACCCCTTGTCGGCAGTCAGCGGGGGAAGCAGTGCGATTACATTCCTAGTCCTACCGGAGGTATTCGCTCAGGCACCTGGTGGCCCCTTCGTCCAGCTCGCAATGGTAGCGATGTTCTTCTTGGCACTCTCCTTTGCCGCACTGACCTCAATGATCTCCACGGTTGAGTTGTGTGTCAGAAACTTCGTGGATCACGGGGTCGACAGGGAGAAAGCGGTCGGATTCACGAGCATTGCAATATTCTTATTCGGGATCCCAAGTGCTGCGACATGGATCTTAGTCGACGACTCAACTGGAGTAGCTTTCCCCCAGTTCTTGGAGGTGCAGGATCACATCTGGGGCTATGGACTGATGTTCAGCGGATTATTCATCGCATTTGCAATTTGGAAATATGGATGGTTGAGATACAAGGTCTGGCAGGCCCAGAATGGGGTTGGAGGATTCTCATTCAGGGATTACCTTGACCACGGCGTCTCCTCCTTCCGAGACGACTTCATCAATACCGGGGATAACGACTGGTGGATTGGAAAATGGTGGGATTACATCCTATACCTCGGATTCCCATTGATGTTCGTAACGCTCATGGGGAGCTTCTTCATCGATCTACTTGCAACAGTGGAGGACCCCTGGAACCCAACGAATCCCAAGGGCATAACGATCATCCTGATCTTCTGGGGAATAACTGCGGGCTTATTCATGAGTATGAACAGATTGATGCTGGTAAACAGGGTAGTACCAACCGGAAACTCTGGATTCCCACTCTGCCTATTGACCCAGGAATACATACTTGAGCCGAGGCCGTTGTTCAGAAACGTGCCCGATGGAGCTGAAGTACCGATCGACACGCTACCTGGAGGGATAGACCCATACATTGTCAAAGTAGGCGAAAGCCCACCTGACCCAACCCCTCAAAATTTCGGCGTGCACCATGCCAATGTGATGGACGCTGAGATTGCATGACAAAAGATGTGAGACACGGATACCAAATCAAGACACTATTCAGGGAATATGTTCTTTTTTGTGTGGTCGGAACCTTCAATCTCGTCATATTCTTCTTGATGTACGTAGCAACATATTCCATGTTTGAGGGAATAGAGTACAGGGCAGCGTCATCGTGGTCTATTTCGTATTTGATTAGCTCCGTTTTGTCCCATACGATGCATAGGTGGTTTACCTTCAAGTCCCTATCCCCATACGGAAGGAGCCTGGTGTTGACAATGGCAATCTATTCGATTATGCTGGTGATATCTACAGTGTCTCAGGCCCTCCTTGCAGATACAATGGGGTACAACCATATCCTGGTGTGGGCAATGAACACCCTCGCCTTCGGATTCGCCTCCTTCATAGCATTGAGATTCGTAGCCTTCCCAGCCTCAGATGGCTCTATATCCGTGAAAGAACGCATGGAACTAACCAGAATCCGGCGTAGGTCTTGAAGTGCTTTGACGGAGACCAGAGGTCGTGTCAGGTGGAGTGCGCGGTACTCGAGACTTCTATCCCGGGGACATGAGGACCAGAAATTGGCTATTTGGGAAATTCCACGATGCTGCCAAAGCACACGGGTTTGAAGAATACGATGCACCTGTTCTGGAGACCGAGGAGATCTACACTCGAAAGGCTGGCGACGAGATCATTTCTCAGCTGTACAGCTTCGAGGACAAAGGTGGCCGTCGCGTATCGCTTAGACCCGAGATGACCCCATCACTAGCCCGCATGGTGATGGCCAGGTCCGGCACCCTGCCCACACCGATAAAGTGGTACTCAATACCTCAATGTTGGCGATATGAGAGGACCCAAAGGGGGCGTGGAAGGGAGCATTACCAATGGAACGTGGATATCTGGGGCATGAGCGACATCAGAGCAGATGTCGAACTCCTCTCTGTGATGATCCACCTGTTGCGATCCCTCGGCCTGGACGAAAACGACATAATTGTACGAATTAGCAATAGAAAGGTGCTTGAGCAGGCACTGGGGGACCTCGGGATATCAGGGGAAGAATTCACCAAGACATGCGTCATAATCGATAAAATTGACAAGGTCCCAGAGGAAAAAATCAAGAAAATGCTGACAGATTCGGGAATCGACCTCGAGGCTATCTCGAGGATATTATCCATAATGGGGGTCAATGATCTCGACGATCTGGCATCGGTGTTAGGTGACGAGAGTCCAGCGGTCAAAGAATTGAGGTCGCTCTTCGGCTTGTGTGCCTCGTATGGAATTGAAGATTGGATACAGTTGGATGTTTCTGTTGTGAGAGGCCTCTCATATTACACAGGAACCGTTTTCGAGGCCCATGATCGAAAGGGGGAGCTCAGGGCCGTATGCGGAGGCGGTCGCTATGACAAGTTGATAGGGACCTTGGGTGGAAAGGACATGCCCGCAACCGGATTCGGATTTGGTGATATGGTAATTCTGGAATTGTTGAGGAAGAAGGAGATTCTACCAAACCTAGAGCCCGATATTGAAGACGTTGTATTCTGCCTCCAAGAAGAGAATCGGATTGATGCCATGGCTATAGCTTCGAAACTAAGGTCGACTGGTAGGAAAGTCGACCTCATACTTGAGGAAAAGAGAATGAAATGGGCGTTGAAACACGCAGATAGAGTTGGTGCAGATAGACTTGTGATGATCCTCCCCGAGGAGTGGTCTCGTGGTAAGGTGAAGGTCAGGGATGTTCCAACTGGAGTCGAGACTGAGTACGAATCGGAGGATTTCTGAACCCAATCCCTGGCTCAAACTCTCACACAAGGCGTCTTCTGGACGCAATAGCCCCCGCTGCCATGGCACCCAATCCACCTAGTAGACCAAACCCTGGAAGGAGTCCTGAGTCAGTCGATGAAGGGGGAGGGTTGTCGCCCCCAACGGCTATTGGGTCTGTTGCGTTAATTACAGGAAATAGGATCTCCGTGTTCATTCCATCTGTGTTGTCAGAGTAATAGACCCTGAAAATACCTGAACAGTCTATCAGTATACCACATCCCAAACCGCTAGGGTTCGGTTTAGAGTATTCAAACTGAATTTGGGGCTCTTCAAAACTCTTGTTCCATCTAGTCATGTTGTCCGAAATCGGTATCTCCCAGATTATCTGGTTATCATCATAGGTGCTTGTAGCAAACTCTTGTGATGCGACAACCGTACTGCCCTTCAGAAGAGAAATTCGCAATTCTTGGCATTCTGAAGTGTCGTCACAATCTCCAGATGCAACGTAGATCCCCAAGTCCATTCTTATGGTTCCGTTGGGGTTTAGATACATGTCACTCTTGAAAGAATCAGACATGGCGCAGTTGAAATTGACATCCACCTGCTGGTTTTGGGCAAACTCCTTCTCACCATAGCCGTCAACTGCGGATGTGGTTTCATTCGCATCGAAGTGAGTCCAGCATTGTCCTATGTTATCCGTCCCCCAAAGATGCATGTGAGGGTTATCTACGGAGGGCTGTTTGGCATCTGCTGCCTGGGCTGAGGCAGGAGCACCAGTGACTGAAGTCAGCAGAATCACCAGAAGAGCAATTCCAGATGCTTTCTTCCCTATCATGTCCCAATTGGTAAGCGCGAAGAATTTCAACCTATGGGGGCATTGTGTACTCTAGGCGTCAAATCTGTGAAGTCCATCTTCATCACGAGATCCCTTTCTCGCGATATTAAGCGCATCTCCAAGTAGATCGGCGGCCATGGACCCACCAGATAGCCTGTCTCCTGCAACACCAGTGATGATGGACATAACTTTGATGGTGTCGCCAAATGCAGGATCCTGCCTCGCTCCCACTATAACTTGGGCATCAGGTGCCAATTCTGCGGTCATCAACTCCACAACTTGATTTGCTTGCTCCAAAGTCATGTATGATCCACCAGTCACGTGGATTAGGGCACCCGTTGCACCCACGATGTCGACATCCAGAAGTGGATGGTTCATGGCCTCATGTACGACTTCCTCAGGACCTTTGTCACTCTCTCCGTACAACATCATGGTGACCCCGCCACCCCTCATGATAGATCGGACGTCTGCAAAATCTAAGTTGATGAGGCTTGGGACAGTGATTGTTTCCACAATCCCCTTGATTATCTCAGCAATCAGTTGATCCATTATGCTGAAGGCTTCCTCCAAAGGGAGATTAGGAACGAACTGCAAGAGCCGATTGTTATCCAGAACCAAAACTGCATCGGCGGCCCCTCTGACAAGATCAAGTCCTTCTAGCGCACGCTGCATCCGCATCTTACGTTCAACAGCGAACGGGGTAGTGACTATCGCAACGACCAATGCGCCGACTCGCTTTGCCTCAGCTGCAACCACTGGTGCAATACCGGTTCCAGTGCCACCACCCAGGCCCGCTGTCACGAAAACCAGATCTGCGCCGTTGACGATTTTGGTAATTACACTCCTCCCTGCTTCTGCGGCCTTCCTCCCCATCCTGGGGTCACCGCCAGCACCAAGTCCCCTAGTGATGTGCCTGCCGACGAGAAGTTTCTGTTGAGCCCTTGTGTTGTCCAAGTGTTGCTTGTCCGTGTTTATAGCGACTGTTATTGCACCTTCCACTCCGATGTGTGTGATCCTGTTCATGGTGTTGTTTCCTGAGCCACCACAACCACAAACCAATATTCTAGGGTCGGGGGGGCCGAATGACTCAAGTTGTTCATCGGTGAGTGCCGTGGAGGCCCCTTGCTGACCCAAGACCCCCCATACTGGCACACCACTGCTAGTCATCAAGCACCTCTCCTTCCAAATGGATACTGCGCAATCGCTTTGCTGGGCTTCTTAATGCTTGAGGGGCCGGACATGCCTCGGAGCCCGATTATCAGGAGAACCCAAGCATTCCGATCCCAACTCTTTCTGGAAACGGACATAAGGCCTAGGCGACTCCGGAGGTACAAGCCGCGCTTAGCTCAGTTGGCTAGAGCACCTGACTGTAGACTGGAAACACTTGGTTGTAGGCAGCCATCAGGGGGTCCCCGGTTCAAGTCCGGGAGCGCGGACCAACATCTTGCCATCCCTGTCTTGGTAGGCAAACCGAAACGTAGCCGATGCCTCTACCTCAATCATACTCAAATAGGAAAGGCGAGCCGACTGGCCCCGGAGGTAGCCACATGGGTGTAGCCAAGTACATGAAAGCGACTTGGAACAAACCGAAATTAGGCATGTCCAAGGAAGCTAGGAGGAATCGAATGTCCTCCTGGAGAAAAGAAGGCGTGTTCCAAAGAATCGAACGTCCAACACGTATCGACGCCGCTCGGAGAGTTGGCTACAAAGCAAAACAGGGTATCGTCCTCGTGCGAACGAGAGTCAGGCGAGGCGGCCTCAGGAAAGGAAAAATCCACATGAAGAGAAAGCCATCGAATGCCGGCATCAAGAAAATCACAATGGCCAAGTCAATCCAGAGGATAGCTGAGGAACGGGTCAGTAGACGATATCCCAATTTGGAGGTGTTGAACTCCTATTGGGTCGGCGAAGATGGAAAAAACAAATTTTACGAAGTCATACTCATAGACCCACACCACCCAGCGATAAAATCCGACAAACAACTAAGCTGGGTATCGACTGGTTCCAGTCACTCTGGCAGAGCATACAGGGGCAAGACATCAGCCGGAAAGAGGGGACGAGGTCTACTCAACAAGGGCAAGGGAGCTGAAAAACTACGACCGAGCCTAAAGGCGAACAAGAACCGCGGCAAGTAAGAACATCCTGCGTCAACTTGATGCTGACAACTCCAACCTAAGCATCATGCCCGACCGCAGGCTAACCACTCTGCACGGCTTACCCGTTGTTCTTCCAGACGCCAGGATATTGGGTGTTGTACACGATGTGGTCTTGGATGACAAGGCCAGTTCTTGCACCCATTTGTTTGTCGTTGAAACCCCTGATGAGATCGTCGAGGGGGGCATGCACGTCTCCATACCATGGTCTTGGGTTCGCTCCGTTTCTGATGTGATTCTGTTGAGGTGGTTTCCCCCAACTCCTATCCCGCGCCGACCGGAACTATGAGACGAACATTTGTCCATAGGACCGATATTATGTAAAGGACGATCCAGCACGGTCCGATTTGTGAATCGCATCATTCCCCTTCTGGCCGTATTGATGCTACTTACGTTGCCAGTTCAGATTCAAGCCGCTGAGTCCAAAGCTACGGTGACCTGCATACAGGATGACATTTCACAAGGCGCCTCAGTCTGGAGCCTGACGGACCAAAGTTGCCTCAGGATGAGTCTGGGCCTCCTAAACCCTGGCACCACTGTTGAATTCAACGTATCTACAGACGCCGCAGTGGATTTACTGTTGTTCTCCTCAACCGGAGTCGTTGTCTATCAACAGGAGCAGAACTACAGAAGGGCAGACGTATGGGAGTCAAGCTCGGTATTCGAGGACTTCACCGGCGAGGGAACCTGGAGATGGTCTTCCCCTACTGACAGAGGCGCGACTAGATGGTATCTGGTTGTGGATAATCTTGACCATCCCCAGGACCAGGATCAAGGGGCGCTGGGGGGATCCTCTGTAGGCGTTTCCTTGGCGGCAAGCCTAGCACAAGATGAACCATTCACACTCTTTAGCGGCATAACCCACTTAGAACCAACAAGCTTTGCGACGCTTTTAGGCCCATTTGATGCAGACTCAGGAACCATAATCAAGGTTTCAGCATCGTCAATGGTGGGCGAGTCAGACGTCTTCCTGATGACTCAGAATCAGTATCAGCTATACTCAGCAGGAGCAGCCCCTGCTCGGATAGAGGAGGGCTCAATGCTTCTCATAAGTGACCCAAGAACCGTCCTGTACAGCATTTCCGAAGAGTTGGGAGGTGCGGATCTGTACGTTGTCCTCGACAACAAGGGTGGAGGTGGAGGTGTCGGTCTTTCCCCAATTGCCACCACGGTCACGGTCTCGCTCACCCCGATCCTAGATCCCAGAATCACCGATGTAGATTCGCTATCAGTAATTGACGTGGGATCTAATGTTATCTTGGATGCCAGTACGACCCCGAACCGATCTGGACAGATAGCAACAGAGGGCTACCTCTGGGACGTTGATGGCGACGGGTTCAGCGACTTGGCTGGGATTCAGGTCGAGACCTCGTGGTCAGAACCCGGTGATTTGACGATCTACCTCAGAGTTATGGGGGTCGATGGCCGTCCTGCCACAAAATTCCATGAGATCAGCGTGGTTGACATGTCACCCCCTCAAGCAAAAATCGAGGGTTCACAGAACATCACTCGGGCATTTGGCGAATCGATATCCATGAGGGGCACGTATTCCGACAACTGGAATGTAATTTCAGTAAAGTGGTACTTGGGGGAATCACTCGTGCTGACCGACCCATCCCCCCAGAAGGAAGGCGAGTCCGTTTTCGATTTGGAAATCTCAATCGATCAAGTTCAGGCAGGCAACCACGCAATTAGGATGGAGGTCACAGATGCCAATGGCATGACATCCAACTCAACGTCCAACCTCACAGTGTACGATGCAACTCCACCCTCTGTGAACAACGCCATTGTCGAAATCACCAGGTTCACAGATGATACCATTACACTTGAGGCGCTAGCAGTGGACCCCGAGTCTGAATCCCTTGGATATTCATGGGACGTCGATGTGAATGTTGACTCAGACGGTGATGGAATCACCAATAACGACATGGACAGGAGTGGGCAGACATTCATCGTCATGTATGAAAAAGCGGGAATCTACTCATTAATTTGCACCGTGACCAATGATAACGGCCTCGAGACCAACATCGAGTACATTATTGCAATAGAATCAGCGCAGACAACCCCGTCGCTGATCGATCAAATCATGCCATACCTTCCAGTCATAGGTGCGACATCATTGGTTTTGTTAATCGCGGTAGCACTGATTTTGATTATATCAATTCGCGCTAGGAAGAAGATGAAAGAGATAGAGGAAGAGCTGCGAAACCAAGAGCAAGATCAGATACAGGTACCGAGCGAATCGGAACAGAAAGAGATGTTCGCAAGGAACAGGGACGATGGCCAATCCAGTTTCAGCTTCAGGAGGGCCCCCACAACGGAAATTTCCGCTGATCCTGACATTGCCGCCCTGTTGGGCCGCAAACCAAGTGACGTGACCCAATCTCGTCAAAATAGACCCAATGACGACCTACTGTCGCTGATGTTTGAGGATGAAAATGATGGGGATGAGGAGGCAGAGGGTGACTCAAAGGACGACGAGACCGTAAAATCCAGACCGCAGATACCACAGATTCCGATGTCAGAGGAAAAATCTGGTTCGGCATCAACCACAGAAAGGGAAGAGAATGACATCAATGAGGAAGATCAGTCCACGGTTGACCAACCCCCTGCCAGCGATACCGAGGAATTGGCCCAAGATCTCCAAATGCGTGTAAAATGCAGCGATTGCCATGCCCAATTTAGGGTAAAAATACCTCATGGGGCACCCGGCGTCAGGGCATCATGTCCAACATGCGGCTCACTACAGGTTGTCAGACGATCGTGACTACATTCCATCACATCGGCGAATATCCTAAATCATCTTGATCCCGAAGTGAGAACATGGCCGGTAGCGCTGTGAGAGCTATCTACCCAAAAAACGGGGCCAAAACCTCGTGGCCTGTCTTCGTCATTGCCGTCCTTTTTTGCTCGATGGCGTCTCCGGGTATAATCGCCAGTGCAGATCAGAGAATAGAAGCCCGTGACTTCCAGATCCTTGAAGACCTCGAATTGGTGTTACTAGAGGACAATTCCATCAAGGCTGACCCCCAAGCTAGAGACCAAGCCGGTGAATCTCTGGATGAAGTAAGGAATTCGATTCGTGAGAGTGGGAACGATTCCCCGATTGTAGGGACCGAGACGATGCTTTCTGATATCGAGAAAATAGAGACCCTTCCCCCAGAAGTACAACATCCTAGACCATATGAGATCCTGACTGACCCGGAGCAAGCACCTCCTGGCGAGGTTAGGAACATATGGTCAACAATCTTGAACATCACAGACTACGCCGTATGGGTTGAATACCAGGATCAAAATGGAGAAAAGCGACAAAACATAGAATTAGTGACATTCACAGACTCGCTACAGTCCCTGATCTTCAATAACGGGGAGCCATTTTTGCATCAGATGGACGTGGATGATGATGGCAATGATGATATTGAGGTCGGCCTAACCCTCGAATTTGACTTCAATGGGGGTTGGGGCATAAACGGTGACAGGCTGTGGATCAAACCTACTATACAGTTCAAAGTCGATGTAATCGAAGAAGAAGCTCCGATCGACCCAGCATGGGACAATCTCGAAAGGCTGGAGGTATCTTTGGTCAAGGCGTTTGCGTATTCTGACACATTAGGGTTAGAACAGGGCGAGAGTTACGTCTGGATAATTGACTCAACCTTCACCCAACCACCTCGAGAGTTCACTCTAAATGTCGGCATTGAGAGAATCTACCTAGACATATCAGACGCCTCATCGGAATTTCTGACGGCATTGACATTCGGCATCTTCAACCCCAATGGAGACGCTTCGGAGTCAGGCATAAGCATAGCATCACTATCAGCGCCGTATGTGATCTCAATAAACAACCCTGTAGAAGATCAATGCCCGGAGGGCTATGATCCAGTGGAACTCACCACACGCCCCTCATTGGAGATTTCCTGTGGGATAAGGGCTGGATTTGGGTATATTCATTATTCACCCCCCGATCAAGACCAGCGAGACATTTGGGAAGTAGCCTATATCGATCTCGGCGTACATCCGGAAGACACGAATCTCATTATTCCTCGTGAAGTCTCTGTGACAATTAGGACTGACTCTTCCCTCTCCACGGGCGCTGGTGGAGCGGGGGAGCGAAGCCTGACTTCACTGGAGTACTACGCAGATCGGGGGGCAGACATCCACCTCCACTTCCATGAGGACAGAGTGAACGTTCCCGAGGACAAGGCCGACGGCGATTTTGGAAACTCTACGGATTCCCTTGGATGGTTGAGGGGGATGCCAGCAGGAACACTATCGCCGCAGGAAATAGACCGTGTGTTTACTATGCTGGGCTCTAGGTCCAGCCCCGAGTTGCCAGGGTCCCAACCAGACCGGCTAGGTCTGATCATCGCCGTCAAGAATTTTTCCAGGGACGTGACCCCGAACCAAGATAATGACGAACTACCGATAAATCCCGCAAATCCCCCCAAATCGCTCATTCTCCTGAGGTCAGTGGGGGAAATTGAATCCATTTCGTATGACTCATGGGTCACTCGCGGTGGTGTAGTTACGGATCATCAGACAATATCCATTGCCACGGGAACCATCCCAACCGCGTTGATCGTCTATGGAGACTTCAACATAGGAGGCAGTGAGGAGGGTAACAATCCATCTTTTGGTAACAACCAGAATCTAGATTTCTTGTCCAGAATCCTGGACGCCGCACTAGTAAATCTCGTAGACCTGTTCCTCGAGACCGCCTTAATCATCAATTCCGTACCCACCGTGGTGGTGGATGTCTTGAGCGGAGGCGTGGAATTTTCCCCAGACGGAGGAGGGCAGAACTTGCATCTAGAGATGACTGATGATTTCAGGACTACCCGACAGGCAGAGGTTCTGCCGCTGATAGAACTCAAGATTGGCTCCTATGATCACTTCAACATCCCCGGAAACAACCATCTTATTCTTTCAAAGGATCGTGGTTCCGAGTTGGTCCAAGGATCCGATGGACCTGTGGAACCCCTAGTTCCGGTCGCAGCGTCAATAAGGTTCACAGGAATTGAGGCTATCCATGCTACATATGACAAGTCAACGGAAGATAGGACATTCCAGATCAAGTCGAAAAACACCGGCCCCCTTAGGTTCCTTTTCATCGACTTCTTCGGGACTGACCTTGCGAATGCGTCAACTCAAAGCCTGTCTATCTCAGATCTCCCAGACACGATTGACCTAACTGTTGGAGTCGAAACAGCAAGTTATGTCGCAAGTGAGGAAATAACATCATTCCAGTATCACGCTTCTAACGGCAGCCAGAAGCAAGCCGTCAGGATCTTGGGAATACCTGATTCCTTCGATGCCAGCTTTGGAAATACCGTATCATGGGAAACAGAGGGGGCCATCTCCTCTGTGGAAGCCCAGATTACAAACTCTCCAACGCCACACGTAATGGACGGGGACCACTTCTTCTACAGCCATGAGGCAGAGAATCAAACTTCAAGCCTGTCGACTAGGATCTCGGGTCTGAGTAAGGTTTCATGGAAGCCTGCAGATAACGCCTCTGCATTGGGCCTTGCAGGTAGAAGCACAGCGACCATCACCACCTCTGATGCGACACCATTTGGGATTGCCGTTGACCACGTCCCAATGGTCGGTATGAACAACGCGCTGACTGCGACTGTGATGCTCGATCCCCTGCCCTCCTCCCTTTCCCTCCAAATTCCCGGAAACGGAACTGGGCAAGGTGATATCGACATACCCGTCCTCGACAGGACACAGGGCGTTTCTGGACTAGCCTTCTTCCTTGGGGGGTTCACGGACCTAGGTCAATCAATCAACAGGTTGCTAGCCTCTGCGACTTCGGAGTTGACCAGCGGGACAGAGGCTGCTGATGCCCCCTTCAACTATGGCTTAGAATTGAACTCAGACTCAAACTTTGACCTCATAATAGAAGCTAATCAGGGACTACCCCCTGACGTCGAACCGCCGTGGGTGCATGGAATAGCAATTCACGCCCCCGAGGAGGGTCTCTCAGAGGGGTTTTCAGCGAGGGTGTGGATTCCAAACCTCCCGCCCGTCATTGATCTGGAATTAGAGAGAAGGAGTATCGAAGAGGGCTCGAGATGGGCAGTGAACCTAGAGGCAAACGGGTGGCTCCCCGGCGCGGAATCACTCATTTTAGCGACCGATTCTGTTCAGGGTATGGACGCATTCGTCACGCTCCATGGGTTACCGTTGGGCGTCCAATCCGATATCGACTTGGAAATGGTGTTCGATGTCACGGAGACAACCGGCAGCATCTCCGAGATAGATGCAATAGCACGATATGCAGCCTCATTCCCCCTATCTAGTATACACGCAGAGCTGCTAGACAGAAATGTGGGTGCGAGATCAGAATTGCTGATCAATGGCGTCCCGAGCAGGGTCAACTTGGATGCAAGCCTAGGAACAGCAATCAAAATTAACATGGACGTACCGGAGGAATATAGAGACTTCAAGGGAAGAGCTGTGGAATCCATGATGGTTCAACAGATGCAGTGGTTCGATGGAGCATGGCGTCCTGCAACCGTGTTCTTGAGCGACGTGCCGGGAACAATTGCTCTGTCAACGGAGCCGGGGAGAACATTCGACATCACGAAGAGCCTCGTCTTCCAGGGAATACCACAGTTAGATTTCGCCTCCAGCTCCTCAGGAATGTCCCTATTCATCGAAGCCGAAGGGGAGGCTATCAACCAAAAGGGCGACATCCTGATGCTGGCCGAGGGCATGGCAGACAGACTTTCAATAAAGCCAACCGAGGATTTCGGGCTTGCAGTGAAGTCCTCAGGTGACGGAGTGAGTGTACTCTACATGAGAATCACCGATGTTCCCGCTACGCCCCCGGTCATTCTGGAAAACATGGAGATTCTAAGTGAGGACATCAAGAGTGCCACAATAGAGGTGCATACTCTAATTTCCCAATTTGGATATTTCGAGATCTCGGATGTCCAGGGGGGCAGAATCGTTGCCTCAGCCCGTGCCTTCGCGGAGTTCAACGAGGGTCAGAGGGTAGACTTGCGTGGGGTTCTGTTGGACGCCCAATTTACCAATGGGGTTCCGACAGGAACCACCTTTGGCGTCAATGGATTGGCATCCGACTTGTCGATCATAAACAGCATCCCCGGGGTCGAGGGATCTACCACGCACATCGTAATCCCTGAGCCACTGACCTCTGGCCTGACTACAATCGCTATGACCCTTATTGGAGGTCTGCTCTGATGACTTCCCCCAGAGGATTTCGAGAGATCGAACCGACTGCTGCAGACGAGGAGGCAGCGGAGGAGATCCTAGAAACAATCGAAGAGGCCCTGGAGAGGGTACATCCGGCGAGAGTGATGTTCTCCACGCTGATAGTTGCGATCATCACGATCCTCTTGCTCGGCGGCTCGTTGTGGGTCGTCCCTTATGATGGGGTGACTGCTGATGTTGTCTATCGCCAATCGGGTGGAGGCCATATAGTGCTTGTCGAACTAGACAACAGAGGGTCCAGATCCATCCAAGAAATTGAGATGTCGATTAGGATGGTAGATGAGGTTGGCATCGAAGTTGGAAGGACTGACTTCGACTGGGATCAACTGGGACCACACACCTCTATCGCCCATGATGATCTGGAACTAGTCATAGATGGCGCCTCGGTTTGGGAGAATTACACCATCGAGATAGACCTACGCTACCAATACCACAATGGCGAGAAGGAGGAAGACTGGTCAATCGATGTAGGTGGGTGGACCTCCGAATACCACATTAAATTCGGGACCTTCACAATCTTCTGAATCATGAACCACGCACCCATATGCTCATAGAGAGTCAGAATTTCCTCAGCACCAATGAAGGGCAGGGGGGCGCTGTTGATCACGATCCTTCTGTCCATGTCTGTGTTCGGCGGAGTTGAAATCAACGACAAACACACTCTGGAAACTTCAACCGGACCGAGGCTAGTAGACCTTTCCGGGCCTCTGAAGATTCACGATCTCGGGGAACCACTGAGGTCCATTGGCGAGGAGCGGGATCGCGCAATGGCAGCATACACGCCTATAGGGACCTTCACATTGACAACCTTCATCCCCAACCAGATAATCCAACCACCTTTCGCAACAGAACGATCAGACCTAACTATGCTCATAATCACCGATCGCTCCACTATGTGGGATGCGCGAGTCGCGATAGATGAGATACCAGGAGTCCACATAAGGACTGCAGTTCCTCCATCCGGATTCCTTGTCCAGGGCGAACCAAATTCGTTGACCGAGGCAGCCTCATTAGATGTCGTCGCAAGCTTCCACAAGGTCCCTGCCGCGCTTCTAGTCCATCCAACCATAGCTGAGACAGAAGAGTTGACGATGATTGAGGTCCTAGGGTGGAACACTGAGACTGGGGAGAGGTCTGATCATTCAGCGCCGTTAGATTTAGGCGACCTCTCAGACATGAACTTACTCGGGTTCGAAGATACTGGGTTAGTTGACGATGGTCGAAGATGGGGGTTTGCAAGCAAGGAAAAAATCCCACAATTAGTCTTGAACCCCGCTGTTTCTTGGATTTCACCAATTAGTGAGATACGCCTATCCAATGATCAAGTTAGAGACCACACTGAATCAGAGGACGTCACAACCTGGTTTTCATCGACCTTGGATGGATCTGGCCAAATAATCGCCGTCGGGGACTCAGGGATTGATCATGATCACGGGGACTTTGGCTCAAGGATCATTTCAAGATCATCAGTGACGCCGGGAGACAGCTCTACTGCGGACGGGTCAGGACACGGTACACATGTTGCATGCACAGCTGTTGGCTCTGGATACAGGAGCTCGGGGCAGTACGCAGGAGTCGCCCCAGGAGCGGAAATAGTGTTTCAGGCCATGGAGGATGATGATTCCGGGAACTTATACAGCTACGGCATAGATACGATGCTTGTTCAGGCCTATAACGAAGCAGCCAGATTCCACACAAATAGTTGGGGCTCTGGCTCTGGATTCGGTAGTTACACCACATCAGCCGAGGACGCTGACGACAGAATAAGCACGTGGGACCAGTATTGGCAATATGAAGGTATGACAGTCCTTTTTTCGGCCGGGAATGAGGGCAGTAACGGAATATCCCCTCCTGCCACAGCAAAGAACGTAATTGCCGTCGGCGCACATCAAAACCGATACAGCGGAGCTCCTGATGCCATGTATCCTTACAGTAGTGAAGGTCCGACTGACGATGGCCGCATCAAACCTGACGTAATCGCACCTGGCATGTATGTCCGATCGTGTCAGGCACAGGAATCCGGCGGTTCCTCAGACCTCGGCCAATGGTATGAGGAATCCAGCGGAACTTCGATGGCAACTCCTGCAGCAGCCGGCGCATCAATTCTAATCAGAGAATACCTGATGGAGATCGCCGAAAGGCCAGCCCCACAGGCCTCCCTGATCAAGGCAATGCTGATACTAGGAGCCGAGGACATCGGAACTCCTAACATTCCCAACAATGTCGAGGGATGGGGAAGAATAGACCTAACGAATAGTTTGGTACCTGACTCAGATGTCGGAATATTCGTCGATGATCGTCACAGGCTGAGGAGTGGGGAGTATGATGATTACAGCTTCGATGTGACAAGATCGGGCGAACCTTTGAAGGTCGTTTTGGCATGGTCCGACTACCCAGGTTCGTCTTCTTCTACAGATCAATTGCGGAACGACCTGAACCTAGAGGTCATTTCGCCTGACGGATCTACAACCTACATCGGAAATGTATTCTCCCAGGGACACTCAGTCACCGGTGGCCAACCTGACTCGACGAATAACGTAGAAGTTGCTCTCATCGAGTCTGCAGGAACGGGGGTGTGGACGGTCAGAGTAAGCGACGTCTACCATTCCGGCGCTCGACAGTACCAGCCATACTCAATTGCAATCAGGGGTGTGAACGTCAATGATCTGACGCCTGACCCCACTGTTGACCCCGACAGTTTCTCCCTCTCCACACCCATACCCCAGGTTGGAGAGGCCGTCACCGTCGGCGCCTCCATCGTGAACTTGGGCGCTGGCTCGGTCCCATCCCTGTCGATCACTGCCTCAACAGCAGGACAACCACTAGGAGTCAGAACAATATCGATGGCCCCGGGCGAATCTGTTCCAGTAGAGTGGGACTGGACTCCAACAGCATCTGGGAATATAGAAGTCAAGATCGAGGTCGATCCAACGGACCAAGTAGAGGAGACAGCTGAGGACAATAACCTCTTGTCCACTGTCGTATTGGTTAGTGAGCCGGGTATCAGAGTTGACACAATGAACCCGAATCCTGTTATGACTGATCCAAGAGGCACTACTAGTTTCGACATCCAGTTGACAAATACAGCATTATTTCCAACTAACGCATCGATTTCAGCCTCCAGCGTAATCCGGCTTTCCGATGGTGCTGTTATGCCATGGTACAGCTCCTTCTCACAAACCCAAGTTCAACTGAATGCCTCAGAGACAGAACAACTGACCTTTGCCCTTACTCATCCAAACCCTCCAGAACCAGGGACATACAGGATAATTGTCACTGGTTTGGACACGGAGAATGACGTCACCAGCGAATTAATCCTGAAGCTCACAGTATTATCCTTCCCTGACATTGAATTCAGAGTTCCGGGAGGGATTTTGTCGATTGACGCTTTCGAACCCACCGAGGCCTACTTGCAATTATCAAACGAAGGCAATGGTCCACAGACCTATGATCTCGCTCTTGAGTCCCCCGCAGGTTGGAGGGCCACATTGGATAATCTGGGCACTTTTGTAGACTCAACTCACGGTTCAACAGGCACACTAGGACAAGGAAGTACGAGACAAATAGACATCACTCTAACCCCTCCATCCGTGGTGGTCTCTGCAGGCACCTTGATCAACGCTGAGCTGACCATATCCGCAAGGACCACAAGTGACACATGGGTTCACCAAATCCCCCTGATAGTCGCTGCGAAAGACGATGTCACTTTCACCCCCAGCCCGGGAGGGACCGACTCTCAAGTCAGGCCAGACGACACACACGAGATTCCGATACAAATCGTAAATCAAGGAAACAGGGACCTAGCCCTCACCCCTCAAATCCTCTCACTGCCCGGAGGTTGGAACAGCATATCGAACACCCAGCCAATTACGATAGAGCAAGGGTCAACATCGATATGGTATTTGACCATACAAGGCAATGGCTTGGCAGCGAGTGGTCTCGCAAAGGTCAGATTTCTGACCCAGGATGGCTCCGCATTCTCTTGGAACAGGACAATAGAGGTGACCTCCGGCGCAGCGCCAATTGTCTCATTCAGGTCAATAGTGCTCGCTGACGGCTCGTCATCACCAAGCCCGTTAGGCCTAGGGCCCATGCCTGTTGCGACCCAGTTCGACCTATCTTGGACGGTATCCAATCAAGGTCAAGGATCTTGGTCACCGGTGGCTAGCTTGGTTTCACAGGGGGATGGATGGACCACATCCTGCACTCCGGTGAGCCCTGTTCAGCCATCTTCTTCTTCAATAGCGTGGTGCTCAGTAATCATCCCTGAGTCCCAAGCCGGAAATGCAGAGGTGCCCTTGACACTGAGGCTTGAATCCGAAGGTCTCCTTGCCATCGACACCGTCTCAATATTAGTACAAGAGACATCAAAGGTCTCATGGACAATGCAGGGTAACGCTCCCATCTTGAAATCAGGAGAAAGCACCCTCATATCCCTTCAAGTGGAGAACCAAGGGAATACTCAGATCAACACCAAAATTATCGTGGACACCCCTACTAGCGGATGGACCCACCAAGTATCTGGAAGTGAGATCCTCTCCCTGTCCCCGGGTGAGTCCCGGACCGTTGAGATCTACCTAACCGTCGGAGAGTCCAGAGGCCCAGTATTCATCGAACTTCAAGGAGGTACGCTAATCGATGGCTCAACGTTCCAAGTGCCCCTGCAGGTACGCGCCATTGACTCTCAGGGCGCGATTTCGGCCTGGTTCATGCTCGCTGTGCTGGCCGTGATGTGCCTAGCAGCCAGCCTAGTTGTAGTGCAGATCAGGAAAAGGAGGGGGGATGGCATGGATAGAACCGGAGTCGAAGGGGACATACCCTGTTTCCTCTGTGACTCACCCATCGTCGTTGGAAATGCATTGGCGTGTGGGGAGTGCGGTGCAAGATATCACCGGGCGGGACAGTCCGGTAGTTGCAACATATCTGAGATGGAGGCTTGCATCAACTGCGGGGCTTCCCGGGATCTCCTTGTAAATGCCTAATTCGCCACTCTAGCGTCCCAGTGGCCGAAGCCCTTAGAGAGGTTAAGAGCGGCAAAGGTAGTTTGTGAGACCCCGCTCAGTCACAGTAGTCACCACGATCTTGCTACTCGCTGCCCTCGCTCCAACGGTCGCAGCGGACGTTGATCCGCAACTGTCCACTCCGACATTGGAGCTTCAGGCTACAACAAGCGATCCCGCCGTTTATGAGATTACAATCCGCAATAACGGGGACGATGACATGACATATACGCTACAGACACAACAGGGAACGGGCTGTGGTGGCTTCACATCAACAGTCGACTCTCCCTCCGGCAGTGTAAATTCCAATGGCGAGGAGCTGGTAGATCTGACCGTCCAAGTAGACGATACAGCCGCTGGTGAATGCGAGACTACTCTGACCATCACTGCGACGGGTGGGACCCCACCAACACCACAATCAGACTCAATCACAGTCACCACCACTGCCGAGGATGGGGGCTTGTACTCAGTCGTTCTGACCACAGATGATTTGAACAAGGAGTATGACCTAGAAGGCGACACAATCGATTGGATCGTCAACGTTGAAAATAATGGGGATCAACAGGCAACGATACAGCTAGCAGTTGAGAATGACAGTGGCTGTGACTCAGATGACGACTCAGTCTCCGCAGAGGTCAACCCTGCTACTGTTAGCCTAAATTCAGGTGATAACGAGGATGTTGATTTCGTGATTACTCTTGACGATGAGGGAGAGACAGATGCAGGCGACCATTGCTTCATTCTAAGGGCAACGGTGAACAATGACCCAAGTCCAGACCAGGCAGAGGACAACCTCACATTAACCGGGGTCGTCCCCGAGATAAGGTCGTGTGAAGAGACGCTCGATTGGACATTTGTAAATCTACAACCCGGGCAGACAAGCACAGAGAACAATCTTGAGGTCACAAATACCGGAAACACCGCATGGACAGCATCAGTGCAAGCACAGAGCTCTGGAGGCCAGGACATATCTGGCTGGGTCTCATTTGACAGTCCGACAAGCAAACTCCTCGCAGAGCCAGGGAACAATGGCGATTCGTTCACGTTTGGGTTCGACATCACCCCCGACTCGTCCGTGGAATCCGGTTCCAGCGTAGACATTAGAATCATGGCGAAAGCGGGCTCCTCAGTTGGATGCGAGGCCATCGTCACTGTGAAAGTAGGGCAAATACACGCTGGAGATATTTCCCTCAACACGGGGACAATCTCTAACGTCGAGCCCGGTAGCCAGCCCCAAGTGACAATATCACTGGAAAATACGGGGAATGGAGCAGACACATTCACCTTGAACACCGATCCTCTCCCACCTGGGTGGAGCGTATCTTTCTCACCTCCATCACACAGCCTCAATGCCGCTCAAACCTCGAATAACGAGGCAACCTCCACTGCAGTCATCTCGGTTCCGGATGACGCTCTCGCAGGCTCGACATCAATTAAATTCAAGGTTTCTGGAGGCGGAGGCCCCGATTCTCTTGATACCGTAACTTTGACAGTGAACGTCAACCAAAGGCATGAGGTAGACTTGGAGTTCACATCCACCTCGCAAAACGGCCGCACGGACCAAATAGTCAGGTTCCCCTTCGTAGTGACAAACCAAGGGAATGTGGAGGACACAATCAAGCTTCAGGTGTGTGATCCCGGCGATCAAACTGGTTGTAATGCACCTGAATGGAGTGCATCCTACTCAGATTCGAACGGAAATGGAATCAACCAGATCAGTTTGGAACCAGGCCAATCAAGGAACCTATATCTAGATGTCAACGTAGAGGGAGAGGAGAATGCCGACTCAGCCAGGATCCTGGCTAGGGCGGCGGTGTTCGGAGCCGATGCTGACGCTAAGGAAACCGTGACAGTGACGGTCTCGAATTACAATTACTCGTTTGAGATATCGCCATTGGAACCTGGTATGATGCCTGATCAGATAGATTTGACACTTCCACCAGGAGGCGAAACAACGGTTTCCTTCTATGTCGACAACACAGGGGACTATCCTGCTGGTGACAACCTTGAGGTTGAGATCACAGGTCTTGAGGCACTCGTCATCAGAACGGTTAGTATCCAAGGAAACACCATAACAGCACCAGTCCCAGTGGGCGCAGGGGAGAGAATACAAGTTGATGTGAGGCTCGAGGTAGTTCAAGGATCGGCCAACGGTTTGAATGGCCTAATGCAGATTAGCACTTTCTCGACATTGAATCCAAACGAAGTCTCTGCCATCGACATAGCAGTGGAGATCCGAACAATCCACGATCTGCGAATAACGATGGAAGAGGCGACTAAGCAAACTACAACATATCCCGACAAGGGCGAGTATACCTTCTTCGTCACCAATCACGGCAACGTTGTGGAGGACGTTGTTGTTATTCCCACCGAGTCCTTGAGGGGGTGGTCTGTTGACATCCTGCCAGACGATTTTGACTTGGAACCAGGGCAGACCATGGAAATAAGGGTAAACACCCTCCCACCAGCAGAACTGATTTCTGATGATGAGTATCGTTTCACCATCGTCGTGCAACCAAAGGGCCTACCAGCCGCAGGGCAGCCACTCGATTTAGTGACGGTCACTAATCTTCCTGCCGGCTTTCTTTCCCTTTCGGACACAGCAGAGCAGATCCTGATCATATCTCTCATCGGAATTGGGGTTCTGACGATCACAGTTCTAACTCTCAGATCGAGACGAGAAAACCAGCGAATATTAGAGGCGCTGGGCGATGAGCGTAAGGTCTGACCGCTTGGATCTTTTAGATGGGTTTATGGAGCATTTTCTGGTGCGTAGTCTCGTAGCCCCCTCGGGGGTTGGTGGTGGTGCTCATGGATACAGTCACGGAGGCGTATCTGGCATTCGCGATAATGACCCTCGTAGGCATCGGTTTTCCAGTTGGAGCATTCATTGCCTCCTACTTCCTAAGACCGATCGAAGACCCTAATGACAGAACCAAGGTCCGATCCATACTTCTACCTGGATACGACAGGGACCATACCCTATACCCTCGGGCCGCAACAACCTACGAGTGCGGCGCAGAGCCCTTAGGTGAGGCACACATCAACTTCCATTTCCAGTATTATTGGTATGCTATTATATTCCTAGTCTTTGACATCGCATTCATGTTCCTGGCATTCGGCGGCATTGTGGCCATAGATTCAACCTTAGATCAATCCGAGGTCATCTCGGCTTTGGTGACTATGTCAATTTTCATGCTCCTCATGAGTCTGGGTGTCTGGCACGTTTTCAGGAAAAGAGGAAGAATCTACATTTGAGGTGGGCCCATGGCAGATGACAATCAGAACTTTACAGTGTTCAACAGCAGAATCCTAGTCGATACTGTAGGTCACGTGACCGATGAAGCCTTGAAAGCCTCGAGGATAAAAGACGTAATCGGCGTGCTGGCTGGGAGACTGTTCAACTGGGGCCAAAGAAAGTCTTTGTTCCCACTCCACCTCGGCATAAAATGCTGCGCTCTAGAAATGGCCGCAGCTGGTGCTAGCCGATTCGACGCGGAGCGATTTGGAGTGTTTTTCAGGTCGAGCCCTCGCCAATGCGACGTTTTGTTGGTTAATGGGCCTGTGAGCAAGAAATTCGCTGACCCTCTCGTTCGATTGTGGGAGCAAATGCCAGAACCCAAATGGTGCATCGCAATGGGGGAATGCGCCATCTCAGGAGGACCGTATTTCCAGTCCTACAACATCTTGGAAGGCGTGGATACTGTGATACCGGTTGATGTTTACATCCCCGGCTGCCCCCCCAGACCAGAAGCTTTGATCGATGGGTTTGCCAAACTTAGACAGAAGATAATTAGGATCGGTGCTGTTCCTAGCGAGGATAGATCAGAGGTAGAAGTACCTCTGATATTAGGCGATGACTGACTTAGGTGATTGCACATGGGTAAGAGAGTCAGCGCAGAAGCACAGAAGGAAGCCGCTTCGAAGCTTCTGGAAGACGTGTCGTCCATAGAAGGGGTAGAGGGCGAAGTTCTGACTAGGACGAACGGCACCCAAGACCGAAACATCGCCCATATCACATGCCAACCATCTGCATGGAGAGATCTTGCTGAGACAATGAAATACGATCATCTCGTTGACCACTGCTCAATGATTACAGGGATTCACTGGCCCGACTCAACAGAAAGTAACTGGGAACTGATCTATCATTTCCTTCGGACAGGGGTTCTGGACCCCGAGACCACTGAAAATGGATCCTCGATCATTCCCAACATCACCGATACCAAAAAACTCAGTGGAAACACCGTCCCCATAGAGATTCAGGTCAACATTGCCATCCCCGAGACGAGAACACCATCAATTGCATCTGTACAGGACATCTGGATTGGAGCAGACTGGAACGAGAAAGAAACATGGGATCTAGTAGGGATTGACTTCAAGGGCCACGAAGGCATGAGACGAGTGTTGAATCCACATGAAACCCCCCCAGGTTATCACCCCCTCCAGAAACAGCACAAGCTTCGATACCACGGATTCGAGGAAATGTACGATGATGCCCAGGGATTCCTGAGGAAAGCCCCTGATTCTGGGCGAGTGAAGTGAGGGTGGAAAAATGGCAGAGATGTGGATTTCAATGGGACCTCAACACCCAATGACCCATGGCCTGTGGACCCTCAAGGTCAAGGTCGATGGCGAGACGGTAGTTGATACCGAGCCCGACCTAGGCTACATCCACAGAGGCGTAGAAAAAATCTGTGAATCTCGTGATTTTACGCAGATAACGACGTATTGCGACAGACTTTGCTATGCCAGCGCGAACACTTGGTCGCATGCCTACATCTATGCCGCAGAGGATCTCCTCGAGGTTGAAGTGCCAGAAAGGGCAGAGTACATCAGACTGATAGCAGTTGAGCTCCAGAGAATAGCAAGTCATCTGATGTGGTTGGGGGCATATGGCCCGGACATTGGGAATCTTTCGATCATGGTATGGTGTCTGAGGGAACGCGAGATGATGATGGATCTTCTGCAAGAACTTGGGGGCTCGAGAATGCATTACAACTTCCCTAGAATTGGTGGGGTAAAGAGGGACTTACCTTACGGATTTGCACAACGAGCTAGAGCAAAGTTGGACTTATTCAAACAGAGAATACAAGAATATGAGTCACTCTTCGATGAAAGCACAGTATTCCTCGTTAGGACACAAGGCGTTGGATATACAAAAGCAGAAGAAATGGTGAACCACGGAGTCACCGGACCCAATGTTCGGGCAGCGGGGGTCGATTACGACGTAAGATGGGCTCACCCCTATTCGGTATACTCCGAGCTTGATTGGGCTCCAGCCGTTGAGAGGTCCTCTATCAAAGGCGCAGACTGCTACGATCGATATAGAGTGAGGGTCACCGAGATGGTCGAGTCTGCCAACATGGTTCTTGAAGCACTTGAAAGAATGCCGGGCGGTGCCGAGACTCACTACGAGCCAGGGGATCCGGCCATCATCGCCAAAGCACCATCGAGGGCACCAGAGGGAACATTCGGCTCCCACCACTTTGAGGATAGCAGGGGAGAATCAATGTTCCACATTGTCGGAGGGGGAGAAGGACGCGGCAAGAATCCATATCGGGTGTCCATCCGCTCTCCAATGTTCATAACCATCCCCTACGCATCAAAATGCATGATCGGCTACAAGGTTGCCGACATACCAGCAATCATGGGATCCTTCGATCCTTGCATCGGAGAAACAGACAGGTGAGATGACAACATGGCAAGCAGCGATTGGCTAGACATCAGAGGCTGGATGGACTCCATCATCGGGTGGAGCTTGGACAAGACCCATCAAATTCTACCATCATCCGATATAGGTCTTGGACCTCTTGGAACGATCAACATCCAAGATGGATTCTCATCCATACAAGGTGCTCTGCACATATTCATCTTCACCTCAGTGATGTGCACAGTAGTGTTCGCCACCATGATGATAACCCTAATCGTGGTCCCCTACATTGAGCGGAAATTCATTGGCAGACTAATGGACAGGTTTGGCAACACGATGAGTGCACGTAGCCTATGGGTCGGCGAGGGAGGGGTGACTGCAGGTGAATGGTGGTCGAAACTACCACTCGGATTGGGGGCGCCAATTGGGGCAATAAACAAGGCACTCAACAAGAACTTTGGAAATGACCATCATACAAAATCCGTCACCCGGGTAGGTGACAGGGGTTACCACGGGATCTGGTTCATGCTACCAGGGTTCGTGGCCGCCGTCGCAGACTTCGTGAAATTCAACACAAAGGCACACATCGTCCCGGAAAAGGCCGATCGACTAGTGTTTGAGGTAGCGCCTGTCATCATAATTTCGACCACCGTTATGGTCTACGCCTTCGTACCATTTGGACCCCACATTTGGGCTGCGAATCCCGATCTATCATTGATATTCATGATGGCAATTTTCGGTGTAGCCCCACTTGGCGTTTTCTTCGCAGGTTGGGCCTCCAACAACAAATACACGTTAATTGGAGGTATGAGGTCTGCTGCCCAACTCACAGCATACGAGATTCCATTGTTGGTGACCGTTCTGGGCATAGCCGTTCTGAGTGGCTCTTTCAACATCATCGAAATAGTCGACTTTCAGATCCAATCATCGGACACATGGAATCTGTTCTTGATGCCACTGGGGGCCGTCTTGTTCATAGTGACAATGATTGCTGAGGTCGAGAGAATACCTTTCGACATGCCAGAGGCCGAAGCCGAACTAGTAGAGGGATGGTGGACAGAATATGGTGGGATTCGATGGGGCCTGATGTTCGCAGTAGAAATGATGCGTGCCTATGCTGCTTGCATCCTATTCGCCCTGTTTTTCCTCGGAGGATGGGAGCTACCGTTCCAAGACACACTTGTGACGATTCCAGTGGCCGGAAGCGTCTTTTCAGCGTTAGCAGCGGTCACACCAGGCATTGCCATACTTCTGATCAAAGCCTATCTCATGTTTGCACTCTTTGTCTGGGTTAGGGCCTCACTTCACAGGATCCGCACAGACCAAATCCTCGAGTTTGGTTGGAGATACCTCCTACCCCTCTCTATACTCAACCTCGGACTAGCGATGGTGATGAGAGTGGCTCTATGGGACGGATCCTGGCCAATCTGGCTAGCCCCCTTGATGACTGTCGGTAGCATACTAGTGTTCGTACTGTTGGCTATAGACGAGGACAAGGAAGCCCTGAAGAACTCCAACAGGATTTACCACACACAGACCCTCGAGAAAGCATACCCCGGAAGGAGGGACTAAAAATGGAACATTATGACTTCAGGAGCGGTCATCCTCACGCTCAGCCTAACTTCAGGAATCTGGTCATTAGGCCAATGTGGATAACAATGAAAACTGCCCTCAGGACTATTCCATTGATTGGGCGATTGCCCATGCTTCACAACGACTACCACAACAAAAGAGTGAGTATGACTGACGGATTCACAGAGCAAAGGATAGGTTCAGATCACGTTTCCACGAAATGGACAGATTCAGGAGCATACGCGGCGGACAGGGAAGCCAGCGAAGTCATGCCATTCGTCGAAAGGCCTGTGACTGTGATGTATCCATACGAGAGGCTTGAGGACCTAGAACCCTGGCTTTTCGTACCGGGGGAATATAACGGGAGAATTGGAATTATTTGGGAGACCTGCACAGCATGCAAGGCATGCGTCCGGGCCTGTCCAAACGACTGCCTCCATATGACCTCAGAGACAAGGGTCAACGTTTTGGATACCGCCACTGAGGGTGACGAATGGCATGGCTATGGAGGTGAGATCGAGGTCGGGGGCCTCGCAGCCTTACCCAAGGATGCCTCAATAGAAGCAGAGACGTTTGATCTAGTTCACGCTCACTCAGCAGCTCCACAAGAATATGATTTTGGCGAGGTCATCGACCTATCCGGCTCAACAGCGACAGTGAAGTGGAATGATGGGAGTGGGATTGGAGATGTACAAGTCACCGATCTAAAACCAGCAGAGCAGGACATTGTCTCGGGACGCATAGACATTGGGCGATGCATGTTTTGTGGCCTATGCGCAGAGGCATGCCCATTCGAGTCCTTCTTCATGACAAACGAATATGATGGGATGTCTGGCTACACACGACAGGATCTCTGGTTTGACGCCGACAGAACTCGTGTCCTACCATCTGTCCACAAAGAGAGAGTCGACATGGAGCTCGAGAAGAGGGCAAGGAAAGAGAAAACCAAGAGAGAGAAGAAGGCAGCGAAGGCCAAACAAGCCGCAGAGGCATCTCAGGGAGCATGATTACATGGTCAACCCCGAGGAGGCCGCGTTCCTTGTGTTCGCAGCGATCGCCATCGGCGGAGCAATAGGCTGTGTCTATGCCCGAAGAGTGGCTCATTCCCTCCTCTCGCTCATGATGACCTTCCTAGCAGTTGCCGGTGTGTTTATTCTTGCAGAAGCTGAAATGCTCGCTGCCGTACAGATTCTCGTGTACCTAGGCTCGGTTATGCTGGTAGTCCAATTCGGAGTCATGCTCACTCGCCGTCAAATTCAGGAGGGGGACATTGAATGAGGGCATTGGGAATCCTAGCAAGACTAGGGGTGTTTGTTCTCGTGCTCGTTCTCTTGACGGAGACGATGGAATTTTCTGGATGGACTGACACACCAGAGCCCCCAACCTCCTCATCCTTCGCAATTGCAATGCTCGATGAATGGAACATGATGACCTTGGTGCTGGGACTGTTACTCAGCATGGCGATGATCGGGGCCTCCTATCTCGTTAGAGACGAACGTTTGGCTAATCTGACTTGGGATCTCGGTCAGGATGTAGAGACCCCAGTGATCGGGATGCCTCGTGCTGCCACCAGGACCTCCAACCAAAATCAAATTTCGATCATAGGGGATGAAGAAGAATGATCGACCCATCGTGGGTATCTGGATTAGCAGCTATACTCTTCGGCATCGGCCTCATCGGGACATTCTCCAGGAAAAATGGGATAGTCGTCCTTATGTGCATTGAATTGATGTTGAACGCAGCCAATCTGAATTTCGTAGCAGGCGCCTTGAACACCGGAGGAGTCGAAGGTTGGGTGTACACCGCGGTTGCAATTGCAATAGCAGCCGCTGAAGTGGCCATAGGCCTTGCAATCCTATTATCACTCTACAGCACCCAAGAGACAATTTCTCTGGACGAGGCTGTAATGCTAAAGAACTGAGGTAATGCGATGAAAGAGCAAAAGGATCAGGAATGGAACCTGCTCGTTCCATTGGCCCCAGCCATCGCCCTCGTCCCCCTACTTGCAGTCATTGGCGTCGAGCCGATCGATCTCGGATTCGCCGCAATCGCTGCACCTCTAGCCATGTTTCCCGTAGTATTGCTCATAGGCCAGATATGGAATGGGAACGAAACATGGGTCAGTCGATTCAAGGAGGGGGGGATTCTTGCTCTGTCAGCGCTATCAGTATCCCTAGTAGCCGGACTGTGGATGGTGTTGGATTTCTTGGGAGCCGGTGAAAAGAAAGCTCACGGGGACCCCCTCACATGGCTTGACTTCGATGTCCTACGTCACGATGGAACACAGTGGAACATAGATGCAGGCTTCACAAACATCTCATTTGGTATTTGGCTCGACCCAATCAGCGCAATGCTGCTCTTCGTTGCAACATTTCTGTGCTTCCTGATATGCTGGTTTGCGATTGGCTACATGACCACAGACGACATCAACTCAAACAGGAACCACCGCTTCTTCGCCGAATTCATCCTATTCAGCATGGGAATGTTTGGAATGGTACTGGCTGACAGCTTCCTTTGGTTGTTCATATTCTGGGAGATCATGGGACTGTGCTCCTATTTGTTGATTGGATTCTACTATTGGAAGGAAAGCGCTGCCGCCGCTGCCAAGAAGGCATTCATGACAACAAGGGTGGGAGATGTTTTCCTAATGGTGGGCCTCTTGATGTTGTATGACATATACGGATCACTTGACTTCGCAGTTGTTTTCGACAATCCTTCCACTGGAGTGGGGGAGATCCCCGTCAAAGCGTCGGAGCTCCAACCAGCCCTGCTCATGCTTTTCATCGGATGCGTCGGAAAATCAGCTCAATTCCCCCTCCATGTCTGGTTGCCAGATGCTATGGAGGGCCCGACCCCTGTCTCTGCATTGATTCATGCTGCAACAATGGTGAATGCTGGGCTGTACCTCGTAGCTAGAATGGTGCCCTTCGTCGACGTTGATTACTATGGCGTGATGGGGATGGAGGATCTAGGAATCATAATCGCATGGGTGGGCGGAATCACCGCATTCATGGCGGCTTCGATCGCCTTCGTACAGAATGACATCAAGAAGGTCCTGGCGTATTCCACCATGAGCCAACTAGCCTACATTTTCCTCGGCCTTGGCTCCGCGCTGTACCTAATTTCGACTGGACACAGGTACGAGGGACTTTTCGTGTTGGGTGGTGCCCTCTTCCATCTCTTCAACCACGCAATGGCCAAGGGTATGCTGTTCATGGCAAGTGGCTCAGTGATTCATGAAATGCACCATGCCCACCATGAACTCCATCACCACGGAGAACATGGCCAACACGAGGATCACGAGGAACACTTCGACGCCCAGGACATGAGAAACATGGGAGGGCTGGCCTCCAAGATGCCCGTGACCTCAATCGCCATGATGCTAGGAAGCATGTCGATTATTGGCATACCGTTAATTGGAGGCTTTTGGTCCAAGGAAGCGATAATCGCTGAAACATGGTTGGGTGCCCTCGAGTATGAGCCACTTCTTCTTGGCCCCGCTATTCTCGCGGTTCTGACTGCCGGCATGACTGGATTCTACATGTCCAGGATGTGGATGATGACGTTTGCTGGCGTACCTAAACACGATGTAGCATCCCATGTCCATGAGGAGACACTTTGGATAAAGACACCACTAATCACACTCTCCATAGTCACTGCGACAACGGGGGCCCTACTGGCATTCTTCCATATCGGGGAATTCCTCAGTAGCAAAGACTACTCAATGGGCCTTGATGACCTGGACGTCACAAAAGCCCTCCAGATTGCCTTCCTCCCAGAGAAGCGTGCCCTCATGGCCGTTGGTTATGTTACAATTGCCCTCTCCACGTTCGTCGGCCCAATCATTGCCATGAAAGTTCACGGTGGTAGCCTCAAAGAAGGCCAAGAAGCCAATGTGGCGGTATCATGGCTCGTCAGCCTATCTGCGGCCTTCAAGACCATTGATGTGTCTGGAATGGCGAACAGCAGCCTTTCAGAGTCACTTCACAAGCGCCTCCATTTCGATGACCTATATGATTGGGGAATCTCAAAAACTATCGCTCCAATGGCTAGATTTTCTGCATGGTTTGACGCCAACGTAATTGATGGGATTGTGAAGCTCGTCGAAAGGACCAGCATACAAGGCTCCCATTGGATCAGGACGTACACGACAGGCAGCACAAGGGACTACATCCTAATGGCCGCAGTCGGAGCCCTCTCGATTTTCATCCTCATTGTGGGGGTGACAATTTGAGCTTCACCGGACCTCTAAGCATAATCACCCTCGTACCACTCCTCTCCGGATTGATTCTGCTTGTCCTCCCCAATGTCCTTCCCAGTGATATCTCAGCTAGGATGAAAGCCTCCGTTAGGAATGTAGCTATTGGTCTCTCATCGGCCATATTCCTTCTCACAACGCTAATTTTCGTTGGGACCATTGGACAGATAGATTGGCTGTCAATTGGCATGGGGGACTATGTCCTTGAGACCGAGGACCCAGTCTGGCTGATCGAGTCGATCGGTGTTACTTGGCACCTTGGGACTGATGCGTTGTCCTTCCCCATGATTTGGCTCACCACACTCCTGATTCCAATCTCCATGTTAGTTCAATGGGATGCCAAGGATGGTCACAGTTTCCACTCACTTTTGCTGATAATGGAAGGGGCCCTTATCGGAGTTTTCGTCTCCCTCGACCTCTTTGTTTTCTACATCTTCTGGGAACTCACGTTGGTCCCGATGTTTTTCTTAATCATGATCTGGGGTGGAGAGGACAGGAAATACGCATCGATGAAGTTCTTCATCTACACATTCACGGCAAGTGTCTTGATGCTTGTTGGAATTCTCGTGATGTACTTCAACACAGTTGCAGATCCAAACTACGCAGGCACGCTGACTGGCCATCACTTCAACCTAGTATTGATGACCGAGCAATCAAGGGTTGATGGACTGATAACCAGCGAGGGCCTCAGACACTTCGTCTGGCTCCTCCTCCTTATCGGCTTCGCGACAAAGATGCCCAGCGTACCAGTCCACACTTGGCTACCCGATGCCCACGTCCAAGCCCCCACCGCTGGCTCCATGCTTCTGGCCGGGGTCATGCTGAAGATGGGTGCATATGGCTTCCTGAGGATTGCAGTTGCTATGTTCCCCGAATCCACACTCACATTCGTTCCCCTCCTGGTCTTCCTAGGCATGGCGAGCCTGGTTTACGGGGCGGTCGTGTGTCTCGGGCAAACGAATCTAAAGAGGATGGTCGCATATTCATCCGTTTCCCACATGGGCCTGATCTTCCTCGGGATTGCCACAATGCAGCCCCTCGGGTTCGCAGGCGCGCTATTCATGATGTTCGCCCATGGCATCATCAGCCCTCTCCTGTTCGCTGTCGCTGGCTCCTTCAAGCACCACTACCACACACTTGAGATCGGGTCTATGAGAGGGATTGCCCACCATTCCCCCTTCTTAGCTGGACACATGATGCTTGGTTGGATGGGAAGTCTAGGACTCCCCTTGTTGGCGGGTTTCGTCGCCGAGGTGGCGATTATGATCGCCTTCTGGATGACCTTTGGGTGGTGGGTCCTCCTCCCGGCACTAACTCTGATCTTCACTGCACTGTATTACCTCACTTCGATGCAAAAGATGATTTTCGAGTCCGATGATCCGCATAAAGGGAAGCTTCCGGACACTATGCATGACGAAGAGCCACGGGACGTCACGTGGCATGAGAATGCCGGTATGTTCGTTCTCGGCGCCCTGACGATCTTATTCGGCATACTCCCATTCATATTCTGGGACATGATGTCCGCTTGGAGCACTGAATTCGTCCAGACTTACTTAGTACATGCAATGAACATGCTGGAGGTCTCTCCTTGATTCTGTCCTCGTCCGAAGCCACAGCCATGGCTCCAGAGATGGCGATATTGGTTGGTATACTACTGGCCATCCTAGTGCCAAATCTCGGAGACGCGAAGGCAAGGATTCCACTCACGAGCTTCAAGTTTCCAATCCTGTGGGGCGGAACTCGATTCGAGATTACCTCCGACCCCAGAGCGCCCGGAATAATCTCAACAGCATCCCTCGCTGTTGCTTGCATCCTGTCACTCTACGCCATCGAGTCGTCGGAAGGTAAGACAATATCCGGAGTGATGGAAATCACGGGCTTCGGCAGATTCATGTCTATGGTTTTCACTGCGGCATTGGCGATAACAGCAGCGGCTTCGATTTACAGGATACCCTCTACAAAGATCACTGTTGATGACGCGAAGGATGCAGATGAGAGAATCACACTCAGTCTGATGGACAACAGAAGGCAAGTCGATTTACACATCCTCCTAATGATGGTAGCACTGGGAATGAGTCTAATGGCTCTCTCAACCAATCTATTCTTCCTGATTGTATGTCTGGAGTTGGCATCTATGGCATCATACGTTCTCGTCGGCTTCCACAAGGAGAGCAGAATCGGCGGCGAGGCGGGTGTCAAATACTTCATCGTTGGATCAATCGCCTCTGCGACTGGAATTTACGGCATGTCGCTATTGTACCTCTGGGCTGGCAGTTTGGACTTCGCCGGCCTTTCGGCAAGTTGGGCGGCGATGGACACCCTCGACCCACTCGCGGGAATTGGCGTCGGCCTCATGCTGGTGGCGTTTGGCTTCAAAGTCAGCGCCGCACCCTTCCACTTCGCAGCACCTGATGCCTATTCTGGTACCAACGCACCAATCGCAGGCATGCTCGCCACGGCCTCGAAGGCCATGGGGTTCGTCGCCATGATGCGGGTCCTTGTTGGATTCGCAGCCCCCAATGAAGCCGTGACAGCATGGGCACCCGCCCTAGGCGTCCTCGCCATCATAACGATGACTTGGGGCAATCTTGCCGCTTTGTCGTCTGAAAATCCCAAGCGGATGCTAGCCTACTCCAGCGTGGCCCATGCAGGCTACATGTTGGCAGCATTGGCTGCGCTTGGGTCCGGACTTGCTGATTCTAATACCCAGGATTTGCTCCAAATGGCCATAGTCTTCCACTTGTCGGTCTTGGTGCTCTTCAAGATGGGAGCGTTCCTCGTACTAACACTACTGGAGATGGAGGGCACAGGCAGATCGATATCAGACATGAATGGATTAGCTCGTAGAGACCCCATCATTGCAAGCTCGATGTTCGTGTTCATGCTGTCACTGGCAGGAATCCCTCCCCTTTCCGGCTTCCTTTCCAAGTTCCTTATGATAAATGGGTTGGTAACAACCACAACCGACACTGGTGCTGTCACAGCTACCAACGCCATGAGCTGGCTGCAATCGGTAGATCCATACTTCCTGTTGGCACTCGCAATCGTCCTGAACAGCGCCCTATCCTTGTTCTACTACCTCAGAATCGGCCTTCTGATGTTCTTTGAAGAACCAGTGAGTGATTCTTCACTTCCAAAAGCACCACTGCTAAGAGTGGCAATTCTTGTTTCCATGGTCCTAACGGTGCTGTTTGGTCTGGGTCCAGCGAGTGAATGGCTCTTGTCTCTTGTAGAAACAGCCATCTCAACATTCTAGCACCGACAGTGGTGGTAGGTTCACATAGGGAACCCCCGACGCGGATGCATGGCACGTCGCGCAGAAAGGGTCGACTCCGAACTCCTTGCACGATTAGAGTCAGGTGGGAGCGACAAGATCAGGGTCCCCCTACCAAACAGGAAAATCAACGAGATGTTTGCAATAGCTGACCAGATTCTAGGTGGTCGGAGGGTGACGGCTGTCTGCGAGGACGGAGAATCAAGACTTGCCCGAATTCCGGGGAAGATGCGACGCCGACAATGGGTCCGAGAAGGTGATTTGATAGTCGTTCAACCCTGGGACTTTCAAGACTCGAAGGCAGATGTTAGAAGCAGGTACACAAAGACGCAGTCAATCTACCTCTCAAGGAAAGGGGTACTGCCGGAGATCGTCGACCTCTTCGGATACTCAGACGATGACATAACAGCCATGGATGAGGGGGACATGGAATATGACGACCAACCCACAGAAGAAAGGACGAAGTCTGAGGAACCACAGGAACCTGATCAGGTCAACGAGCCAGACCAAATCACAGAAGAAGCCACGGATACCATGGTCACCAGAAGAGATGAGGACGACATAGATTCATTCTTCGGTTGAGTTTTCCATGGCTATCGACATATTTAGCATCATAATCCCTGCAGTCTTTGCTGGGCTTATAGCAATCATATCTACTGTGTTTGTTGAACGTGCTGGAGGCGCTATCGGGGGAGTCATAACCCTGCCGACCACAATCGTACCTGCCAGCCTAGGTATTTGGTCGGAGGTCGGATCAGAGGAGTCATTCTCCGCAGCCATGTCGATAGTGCCGGTTGGCATGCTCCTGAATCTGCTTTTTTTGGGGGTATGGAGGAAATCCCCTTTGTGGTTTGGTAGCCTGTTGAAGGGGAACTTCCTACTTGTTGGCGTCTCCGTGTTATCAGTGGCCCTATGGGCCCTGTTCGCCGGTATTTCAGCGTCCATTGTTGAAATGACATCAGAATCAATCGATCCACTATTGATAGCCTTAACGACAACAATGGCCTCCATCGTTTTGGGGTTCTTAGCAGTCAAGTCGAACCCCACAGCACCGGCTGGAAAGAATGCAGTTGGCTGGATCGTCTTGCTGGTCAGGGGCACAGCTGCGGGACTAGCGATTGGGGCCTCAGTGTGGATCGCATCGATGGGTTTGCCCTTCATTTCTGGAATAATTTCTGTCTTCCCAGCCATATTTCTAACCACCATGGTTTCGCTTTGGTTGTCGCAAGGACCCGAAGTCCCCATCGGAGCTGCTGGACCCATGATGTTGGGATCAGCCTCGGTATCCTTCTATGCGATCCTCAGTATTTTCCTGTTCCCCATCATGAGCCCTTGGATGGGGGCAATCATTTCATGGTTGATCGTCGTAGGTACTTTTACAGCCCCAGTTGGTTATTGGACATGGCGAACTCTTGATGGAGGAGAAGTAGAGGCGAGAATGAGATGAGGAAGCCGGAGGACGAAGAATGGGGGGAAAAACCCGGCTACCGGGATCATTCAATGCCAACACAGGATTGGATGGAGGAACCGAGATACAAGCAGATATTCAATGAGATTGAGGACAAGATATCTGGTGTTCTGGGAAGAGGCGAATTTGAGTGGTCGGATAGAAGGGTCTTCGATAGTGTCTTTGATCAAAGCACACTCTTAGCCCTCCACAAATTGATGGAGGCAGGGGAGATCGATACCCTCGATTTTCCAATAGCGAGGGGGAAAGAGGCACATGTATTCCATGCTACCAGTTCAACGGGACCAATGGCTGTGAAGATATTTCATACTACAAACGCTGTCTTCAAATCGCTCTCCAAATACATCGACGGCGACCCAAGATTTGGCGGCTTGAAAAGACGACATAGGGAAATTGTCAATGTATGGGTGAGAAAAGAAGTTAGGAACCTTCGACGTTGCAGAAGACATGGAATTCCTGCGCCTATGCCTAGGGCTAATTACAAGAACGTCATCGTAATGGACCTAATCGGAAGCCTGAACAAACCTTCGCCCAGACTTAGAGATGTCACAGTCCCAAATGTGGAAAAGGTATTCAACGAATTGGTAGAAATGGTATCCGTCATGTGGCAAAGAGCCACGATGGTCCACTCTGATTTTAGCGAATACAACATACTCTGGCATGAGGATGAACCATGGATTATCGACGTTGGACAGGCCGTTGTAGAGCAACACCCCTCAGCGAGGGAGTTCCTAGTTCGGGACGTAACGAGGGTTGTCGAATGGGCAAATCGAAGTGGTATGGAGGTCAATGTTGCAGACACGTTGCTAAGAGTTATTGACGATCCAGCACCAGAATTAGAACCCCTTCCTGGATTGGATTGAATAAGGACGGTCAGGAGAAATAGACATGGAATCACTCACTAGGATACCCAAGGAACGAATTGCAGTTCTCATTGGAAAGGGGGGCGAAACTAGGAAATCAATAGAAGAGGCCTCTGGAGTAAAACTCCACATTGATTCCACCACGGGAGAAGTTTCGGTGGACTGGCCGATCGACGTCGACCCCGTTTTGAGATTGAAACTTCCAGACATAATTCGCGCCATAGGCAGGGGACTTGCTCCTAACCGGGCCCTCCGGTTGATCGGAGATGACGCTTTCTTGCGCATTTACGACATAAGGGAATGGGTTGGGAGGAAAGGAAACCACACCCGTCGTATGCGGAGTAGGCTTATCGGCAGAGACGGGAGGATTAGATCTTTAATCGAGAGTTTCACTGGCACAGAGATCGCAATTCATGGATCCACAGTGGTTGTCATCGGGGATGAGTTGGGCCTAATGACAGCCTGCACCGCTATCGAGGGTCTATTGGATGGCGCCGAACACAGCACTGTGATCAGAGGTATGGAGAGAGACGTACGCAGAAGGAGGATCGAAGATAGGAGCCTCGATAGCTATCAAATCAAAGATACCACAACAAACACGACTCCAGAGTTTGAGGACCTAGTGCCCGGACTGGCTGAAATTAGAAAAAAAAGGAAGAATATCGACACCCAAGAACTCACCTTAGACGACGGAGCAACTGCTGGAGATCATAATGTGGGTACGTACTCCGAAGAATAACGAAATGTGATAGCCGAAACGGAGGTTGATACGACCCCCCGCTTTTTTACACCTGATGCCGATCAACGTCGTATGGTTCAAGCGTGATCTCAGGATTAGGGACCATGCGCCCCTGTTCGAGGCTGCAAAGGAAAAGGATCCACTGATCCTTTTGTATCTCGTAGAACCTGAGAGACTGGCTCAGCCGGATACCGATCCAACGCATATTGAGTGGGAATTAGATTGTGCAACCGAATTGGATAAAAATTTGGAGACCATAGGAGGATCCCTACATATCGTATACTCCAATGTAATTGATTGCCTTTCAAAAATCAACGACGAATACCGAATAAACAAAATATTCTCCCACCAGGAAACCGGAACATCTTGGTCCTATGAACGAGATCGTAGGGTGAAGGAATGGTGCAATGAAGAAGGTGTACCTTGGAAGGAGTTCCCCTCGAATGGAGTTATTCGGGGGTTGATGAACAGGGATCATTGGAAGGGGCTCAGGGACAAAAGAATGTTGAAGTCCCCAATCCCTCCCCCCGATTCGATAGAATCGATACCTGCACTAGAAGTCAAGCCTACCATTGATTCTATGGGTTTGACCCCCAGAAAATTAACTCAACGCCCGATTCCTGGAGAAAACGCAGCACTTGAGACCCTAGACTCATTTCTGAATTCGAGAGGCGAATCCTACAGATGGCGAATGTCCTCGCCCGCAGAGGCGAACCATCACTGCTCAAGGCTATCGCCATATTTCAGCACTGGATGCCTCTCAATCAGAAGTGCCCTTTGGAAGACCAATCAGAGAAAAGCTGCATTGGGAGAATCGAATATCGGGAAAAAAAGCAAATCATCCTGGGTAAAGAGCTTGAGTTCATTTCAGAGCAGATTGGCATGGCACTGTCATTTCATTCAGAAACTCGAACAAGAACCCACATTGGACTCTATCGCAATGAACGTAGATTTAGACTCCCGCATGCACAGGGAATTTGACGAGAATATCTTCCATGCGTGGGCAACTGGCAATACCGGCTGGCCGTTCTTCGATGCTTGTATGAGACAACTGATTTCCACCGGCTGGATCAACTTTAGGATGAGAGCCATGATTATGTCAGTATCATCATACACCCTTTGGCTGCCTTGGAGGGATTCCGGCTTACACCTTGCGAGGCTTTTCTTAGACTACGAACCAGGCATACATTGGTCCCAAGTCGGCATGCAATCCGGAACCACCGGCATCAACTCGATTAGAGCGTACTCTATCCACAAACAGGGCTTGGACCACGATCCCAACGGGGATTTCATAAAAACCTGGGTACCCTCTCTAAAAAACGTCCCAACTGAATTCATTCATCAGCCATGGAAGATGCCACTTGTCACCCAAAACGAGAGTGGATGCGTAATAGGAAGAGACTACCCGTCGCCTATGCTAGATGAGTCAAAATCAAGAAGAGAGGGCGTCGCGAGGGCTTACTCAGCGAGAAGGAATGAAAAGTCCAGAGAAACGAGTAAGAAGGTATACGAAAAGCATGGAAGTAGGAAAAATCGACGTAGAAGGAAGCCCATAAGGACAGATGACACGCTACAGACGAAGTTATTCTGAATATCCGATCAACTCAATACACCCCGCCTACTCCAAGGGCCGTGAATCCCTTTGAGTCCCTGTATGAATATGAGAAATGGGCCATCCGGATCTTGATCATCACGCTGCTATTCTTCGGCTTCGGAATTACAACGCACTACATTGGATTTGAAAACCCCATCTCGGAGTTGGTATTCACTTATTTCCTCGACTCGATCTTGAATGAGTCGACTGGAGACAGCGGATATAATTACGTCAACACCGCAGGCTACGGTCTCGGTCTCGCACTGTTCGTGGTGTCTCTCGCAGGGCTTCTTAGAATCGCTGGGATAGACGGGTCTGATGCAATGCTCGTTGCACTCATTCCTTGGGTACTCTGGGCCCCCTTTGGAGAGGTAATTGAGGATGCTGGCTTGTTTGGAAGCACAATCGCGCCATGGTTTGTAAGCCCAGGTATCCACTTCCAAACCGCAGCATGGGTCGTCCTTTCTGGATTATTGGGCTACCGTGTTTCAGCGGGTGGTAATAGTGGAACCATGGAAGCGGCCCGATCCACACGCGTCATATCGGCTTTGTTAATCGCCAGCCAGGCCTTAATTTACTGCACAAGTGTCCTAGAACACAACTCATCAAATGGACTCACTGACACACTCGATAGGGAGGTAATGGCGATTATATCCATCTTCGGGATTTCATCACCATACTGGCTAGCAGGATCACATGCAGATAAATTCGATGACACACAGAGGGTCGTCTACACATCTGGAGTAGGTGGCTCCATCGTATTATTCTCTATCTTGGCTGCATACGCCGTGGAAGGAGTTGATGGCGATCTGACCATATGGCCGATAATAATCGTCTTTGGTGTTCCATATCTAATCTGTCTGGGCATTTTTTCCTACGGGAAAGAAGATGCTAGAAGGTCGATGGAATTAGGTTTCGTGCCGGGTGTCCTACCTCCTGGAATGACGGAAAGCGACTACCTAACATTAGAAACTCCACAGAAGACTGAGATTGAAACTTTGTGGAGGCGCGGGGTTCTCGCCAGTCCAGCGGTCTTACTCCCTGTTGGCGGTCAAATTGGGGATGGGATCGCGACATGGATAGGAATCGACTACTTTGGATACACGGAGAAGCACGTGATCAGCGCGATGGTCACGGGGGTACTAGATACCTCAATCACTTTCACAATTCTCAAAATTGGGATTGCTGGTGTAATTTGTTGGTTTTATTCGCAAGCCGTCTTCGAACACAGGCAGCAACACCTCAGGATACTAATCGCCCTGTGTTTGATGGTCGTTGGACTTGCACCTGCTCTGAGGAACGTATTCAGGCTCACACTCGGCGTATGATCTCATTCAAACATTCAAACGATACCCCTCACTGGGTTAAACATGTTTGATTACCCCGATGAGGACTTACCGTTTGATACTCATATGCTGGACCGTCTCGCAGAGGTTTCGATCCGAGTTGGGTTGAACCTGCAAGAGGGTCAGGATTTGATAATCACCGCTTCGGTAGAATCTCTCCCGCTGGTCAGGAGGCTCTCTGCGGAGGCATACAAAAGCGGCGCTGGAGTAGTCTCCACGTTGCTTTCAGACGACTTGTTGTCACTTACCAGGTACGAGCATGCATCCGATGAGAGTTTGGATTCCGCCCCGTCCTGGATGTTCAATGGTATGGCTGAAGCTTTTGACAACAATACGGCGAGGCTGGCCGTCTCAGCAGCAAACCCACTATTGTTGACTGGTCAGGATCCATCTCGCGTCGCAAGAGCCGGAAAATCGATGTCTCTGGCCTCAAAACCAGCGATGGAAAGGATCACAAACTTCGTTACGAACTGGAACATAATCTCCTATCCTGGTTCCGCATGGGCCAAACAAGTCTTCCCTGACCTTGAAGAAAGGGAGGCCATCTCTTCCTTGGCTAAAGCTATTTTTTCGATCTCCAGAGTAGATAATCCAGATCCGATCGCAGCATGGGAGAAACATCAACAGACCCTCACAAGTAGACAGAACTGGCTCAATGAGAAGAATTTCTCCGCTTTGAGGTATAGCGCCCCCGGGACAGATCTGACCATAGGCTTGGCAAAGGGACACGAATGGAAGGGGGGTGCTAGCACATCCAAGAACGGAATAACATGCACACCCAATATCCCGACTGAGGAAGTATTCACCACTCCGCATTCCCACAGAGTCGATGGTTGCGTCAGGGCTACGAAGCCGTTGGTTTACCGGGGAACCTTGATTGAGGGCATCGAGGTCGAGTTTGAGAAAGGAAAAATCACCAAAGCAAGGGCTGAGAAAGGCGAGGAGGTATTCCTCAATCTTCTGGACACAGATGAGGGAGCTAGACGTTTGGGAGAGGTTGCCCTGGTACCACACTCATCTCCGATAAGTGAATCAGGATTGCTATTCTACAATACCCTCTATGATGAAAACGCAAGTTGCCATATCGCACTTGGGCAGTGCTACTCCAAGTGTTTTAGGGACGACATAGGGCAGGATCCTGAGAAGGTAAGTGAGGCTGGTGGCAATACATCGAACATACATGTAGATTGGATGATTGGCTCAGATAGAATGGACATCGACGGAGTTTCTCAGGATGGGACGATCACACCCGTGATGCGAAACGGTGAGTGGGCGTACAATTGAACTAGACCCCACCCATCGATTCTGCGATCATATCACTCATATTTTCATGTTCGTGGTAAGCCCTGTGTCCTGCTATGAAACCTCCAGCATCTCGCTTGGTCCCAATGAACTCCTCTGTACAAAGTGGGCAAAAGACCCTAACTATCTCAGCTTGGACATAGGTTCCATCTTCCCTCTTCAGCGTTATACATGTCCCAATATCATCCTCCGTGAAGCCATCTCTCTCGTCTGACATGGTGGCCGCTGTTATCGAAGAGACGTAATCATTCGGGCTCTCTAACCATTATGAAATCCGTTAAGTCGTGGGATTGAAGTCTGGGGCCCCCTAGGATGGGCTACATGGCCAGGCTTCCGACACGCGTGAACAAGACTGATGAGTCTTGGAGAAATCGCCATAAAATCAACTCCGAACTTATCAATGAACTAAGGGATAGGATAAACGCCGCGAAGAAAGGAGGTAACGAACGTTCTGTAGAAGTCCACAGGTCCCGTGATAAGTTGTTGGCGAGGGAAAGAATAGATGAGATTTGCGACCCTGGATCCCCATTTTTGGAACTCTCGACGCTCGCAGGGAATGGGATGTACGATGGCAAGGCTCATTCCGCAGGGATTGTGACTGGTATAGGGGTAGTCAACGGGCGTGAATGCTTGTTCGTGGCGAATGATGCCACTGTGAAAGGCGGATCTTACTACCCAATGACTGTGAAAAAACACATAAGAGCTCAGGAAGTTGCGGAGGCCAATAATCTTCCATGTATCTATTTGGTTGATTCTGGGGGAGCCTTTCTTCCTATGCAGGACGAGGTTTTCCCCGATAAGGAACACTTCGGACGCATATTCAGAAATCAAGCCATTCTGTCAAGCAAGGGCATCCCCCAAATATCCGCTGTCTTGGGATCTTGCACAGCCGGTGGAGCCTACATACCTGCAATGAGCGACGAATCGATCATTGTGAAAGGAAATGGAACTATATTCCTTGCCGGGCCTCCGCTCGTCAAAGCGGCAACTGGAGAAGAGGTATCATCTGAAGAACTGGGTGGAGCAGATCTCCACACCAGGGAATCAGGTGTGGCAGATCATTATGCAGAAAATGAAGTAGAGGCGCTAGGAATGGTGCGTGAGATCGTGAGCCATCTCAATGTGGACCCAAAACAAAGGTTAGATTTCAGGACAGCCTCCCCCCCAGCACATGACCCAGAGGATCTTCTGGGGATCATCCCCGAAGACAATCGCACGCCCTTCGACGTTCGCGAGGTTATAGCAAGAATCTTGGATAGTTCGGATTTTCATGAGTTTAAACCAAGATATGGAACTACGCTGGTATGTGGTTTCGGTCACCTCCATGGGTATCCCGTGGGCGTCATCGCGAACAATGGGATCCTCTTCTCGGAATCATCGCTAAAAGGGGCTCATTTTGTAGAACTCTGTGGCCAACGCGGGACTCCTCTTATTTTCCTCCAGAATATCTCTGGATTTATGGTCGGTAGGGACGCTGAGGCAGGCGGAATTGCGAAGGATGGGGCTAAACTAGTCACAGCAGTATCTTGCGTCCCAGTCCCAAAATTCACTGTAATCATTGGAGGAAGTCACGGCGCTGGAAATTATGGCATGTGCGGGCGGGCCTATGACCCGAGATTCCTATTCATGTGGCCAAATTCCAGAATTTCTGTGATGGGAGGGCCTCAGGCCGCAGATGTTCTGACAACCGTGAAACAAGATCAAAGGCATCGCAATGGATCCAGCCCCATGGATCAAGAAGAAGTGAACTCCTTTAGGGGTCCAATCCTACAGAAGTACGAGGAAGAGGGAAGCCCCTATTACTCAACAGCACGACTGTGGGATGATGGGGTGATTGATCCCAGAGATACAAGGGACATACTAGGTCTATGCATTTCGGCGAGCTTAAACTCACCATTCCCAGATCAAAGGTACGGAGTATTCAGGATGTGATGATATGGATAAACCCAGGACAAATCTCTGCGAACTATCATTGGACGGGCCTCAAGCGACGATTGTGTTGAATCGGGTTAAGGCTTACAACGCATTGAACATCGAATTAATTTCCGAGATCACCACACTCCTTGATTGGACTTCGGACCACTCTCAAACTAAAGGCGGCTTTCTTCGAGTGTTGCATCTCTGTGCGGAAGGAAGGCATTTTTGCGCAGGGGCTGACGTTAACATGATGAGGGATGCAGGATCAAAGTCAGAGGAGGAAAACAGGAGGGATTCAGAGCGACTTGACGGCTTGTTCCATCGTCTCTGGTCACACCCCTGCTTCACTATCGGTCGGGTACAAGGCGTCGCTCTTGGTGGAGGGGCCGGACTGGTTGCCTGCCTTGATCATGTCATAGCGGAGCCGAACACTAAGATCGCACTATCAGAGGTAAAGTTAGGTATACTCCCGGCTGTCATCGGACCCTATGTCTACAAAAGGCTTGGAAGCGCTAATTTTCGTAGACTCTCGATGCTGGCCGGCAAGATAGACTCGAACGAGGCCCTCAGGGTGGGATTCATCGACCAATTGGTTGACTCTGAATCTTCGTTAGCAACGGCCTCAGTTGAGGTCGCCGAGGAGATTCTGACATCCGCGCCGATCGCAGTTTCAAAGGTGAAACATCTCACCAGTCGACTTGACCATTGGGATGGAACTGATGAGCAATTGAGGAGTTGGACCTTGGACTTGACGTCCGAAATGAGGGCGTCTGCGGAAGGACAAGAGGGACTGTCAGCGTTTCTAGAGAAAAGGGACCCGAGCTGGAAATAAAACTGAAAATCCTAGAGGTTTGTCTATGACAGGAACTCCAACAGCCATGGTTCTGGGAATTGCGCAGGATGGCGGAGTGCCACATGCAGGCTGTTTCTGCAATACCTGTACTTCATTCCATGCCCAATCCAGTCAACTCTTCCCCACGTCACTATTTGTCACGACTGAAGATGAACTGCACATTATAGACGTTTCAAGGCAATTAGATGCTCAATCCAGATCCTTCGGCTTCAATCCAAGAGACATAACCGACATATGGATCACACACGGTCATCTGGGGCACATAGACGGCCTAGGCCTGTTCGGGAAGGAGGTGATGGGCCTCAGAGGTGTCAGACTCCATGCGAGCACGTCAATGATGAGCTTGATACGCTCAACACCGCGGTTGCAGAATCTCTTGGAAATGGGGGTATTCATCGAATCCATTTTTGAATCAAACATCGAAATTAGTACACCTGGGGGACTTACCTTCCTCCCGCTCCCTGTCCCCCATCGAGATGAATTATCCGACACTCACGCATTCGTTATCAGGGGTCCCAGACGATCACTCTTACACCTTCCAGATCACGATGAATGGGAACTCACACTCAAAAATCACGGCCATAGCTCCATAATCGATTGGCTGTCGTTTTTGAAGGTGGACGTTGCGCTACTGGACGGCACATTTTGGAATGAGGAGGAGTTGCCATCACAAGCCCTTGTCCCACATCCGACCATCGAGGAATCCTTGCGGAGACTGGGACCTAAGAAAACCAACTATCCCGATATCCGATTCATTCACATTAACCATTCCAACCCAATCTTGGTGGATGAGGAACTCCGGCAGAAACTATCTGGATGGGCATTAGCAGAACAAGGCGAGGCTTTCATCTTGTAAGATGGCCGAGGAATGGAACCATTGAAGGAACCATCAGTGTGCGGTAATCACATGCGACCTGCGGCGTGGATGACAAACTCTCCCAAGCCCTACGAGTCCGTGCTGGTCGCAAACCGTGGTGAAATAGCGGTTCGAATATTGAAAGCACTGCGAGAATGTGGGTTGAGGGGCATAGCAATACATAATGACATTGACCGGGATGGAATGCATTTGGAGTATGCTGACAATGTCGAACACCTAAGGGGAGAAGACCTAATGTCGACCTACCTCTCGACAGAAGCAATCATCAATGCGGCCAAGAGGACTGGTGCTGATGCGATACATCCCGGCTATGGTTTCCTATCCGAGAGGGCGGACTTTGCCAAGGCAGTATTGGAATCGGGCTTGATTTGGATCGGTCCCCCTCCCGAGGCGATCATGTTGATGGGGGACAAAATAAGAGCTCGGGAATCAATGATCAAAGCGCAGGTCCCAGTGATCCCCGGGAGGTCAATTAGCATTTCAGATGGGGAGGACCCACTGCCTCAACTGGCAACGGCTGCTGCAGAAGTAGGATACCCACTTCTTCTCAAAGCCAGCGCAGGCGGGGGTGGGAAGGGCATGAGGGTGGTAAATGAGCCGAAATTGCTCAGAACCGAATACCAAGCCGCTTCTAGGGAGGCGACCGCAGCTTTTGGGAATGGTACGGTGTATGTCGAGAGTCTTCTAGGTGGCGCGAGGCACATAGAGATCCAGATTTTCGCAGACAGCCACGGTAATGTGATTCACTTGAATGAAAGGGACTGCTCACTGCAAAGGCGACACCAGAAGGTGATTGAAGAAGCACCATCCCCTGCTGTTGACCCAGAGCTTAGGGAGAAGATGGGCATTGCAGCGATTCAAGCCGCTCGTGCTGTAAATTACGAGGGTGCTGGAACAGTAGAATTCCTCCTCAGTCCCCAGAAAGAATTCTACTTCCTAGAAATGAACACGAGACTGCAAGTAGAGCACCCAGTCACTGAGCTTGTGACCGGCTTGGACCTCGTTCACATGCAGTTGATGGCTGCGGCTGGAATCGAACTGCAACTAAGTCAGGACGAGGTATCCTTGAGCGGCCATGCCATGGAAGCCAGAATATACGCCGAGGACCCCTCCACGGGATTCTTGCCGTCAATTGGTCCAATAGCCAGATTCGATACACCAGTTGGACCTGGGGTAAGGGTAGATTCTGGTGTTAGGAAAGGTGATGAGGTCACTACGTCTTTTGATCCCATGCTGGCAAAGATAATTGTTCACGCCCCAGATAGGGACTCAGCCATCCAAAGACTCGATCAGGCACTCTCAGAGACGATACTCCATGGCGTCAAGTCAAACATAGAATTCTGCAGAGAGATACTCAACACAGAGACCTTTCGTGGACCGGGCGTCACAACTGACTACTTGGAAGGCAGACCCCCAAATCAAATTCAAAACGAGATCTCAACAGGCCTGATCGAGATTATCGCCACTGCTGCCGAGAGGTTCGGGTTGAATAAGTCAAAAGGAGCTCTTATCGACAATCAAGACAATCACTCAGGTCACGAATATGATCCATTCACCACCCTCACCAAGAGGTTCCCATGAGGCATTCTTATGAAGTGGAAATCAGATAACAGTGACAAAGTTTGGTCAGTCAGGCTATTGATGGACGGTGGGCGAGCCTCAGTTGCGCAATTGAAGTGCGGCGATGAGACCATCCAATCAAATGTCACCATAACTTATGATAGACAATCGGACAACATATATGTCAATGAGGATGGCAACAAGCTCAATCCAAAGATCTCGAAAGTTGGAGATTCTTGGTGGATTACTGTTTCTGGCCAAACGTTCGTTGTGAACAAAGTTCTGCATAATTCCAAGTCCACAATTGAGGATCAGGGGGGGTTGACGGCACCAATGCCTGGCATCGTTAGGCAAGTGAAAGTCGATATCGGACAGAAAGTACGGAAGGGCCAACCACTGATGGTATTGGAAGCTATGAAGATGGAGCATCAGATAATAGCCCCCCAAGCAGGGAAGATCGAAGTAATCCACTATCACGAAGGCGAAAGAGTCGAAATGGGATCTGTTCTAATATCAATCTCTGAGTGAAATCACAGACCCATGGACCTCGCCAATTCATCAGATCCTGTATCGGATAACTCACACTCCCAGATTACCACGACCCTCCAGCCTAGTCTTTGCAACTCCGCCTTTTTGGTGGCATCTCGAAGATAATTTTTCTCGAATTTCTCCTTCCAATAGTCTTGGTTACTCTTTGGCATAGGCAACTCACATCGTGGACATCGATGCCAAAAACAACCATGTACAAAAATGGCCAGTCTCCTACCCGGGTACGAAACATCGGGTCTGCAGACGTACCTCCCTTCCTCATCATCTATCCTCCAATGAAGCCTGTATCCAGGGAATCCTGCTTCTCTGAGCGCTTCTCTGACATGGATCTCGGGCTTGGTATTCTTGCTTTTGTTTCCCTGCATTACCTTTCGCACGGCAGGGGTTGATGCTGGAGGCGTTCGGTAGGCCATCATATTCGCCCCCCAGCCACACTCATCATGATATCCAAAAGATTGTGACTACTACAAGTTTACTTCAGCCTATCTCATTTTTCTCGACTTCAAAACTCATGAGAATCACCCTCAACTCGTACCTAACCTCTTCACCATCATCGCTATGTGGACATTGACCATTCCCACCACTATTGGCTTCAACTCCTAGGGATAGAGCGTAATCACCGTATTGATCCCCCGAGGAACTCAAGTTCTCTCGAATCTCGCCCTCGGAAAGACCTGATATATTCCAAGCTTGAGTCCCGTTGCCCAGATCATCACCAGATAATGCACCCGATACGGCGACTAACCATGAAAAACCAGACCAGAACTCCTCATTTACAATCCCTATGCCTGTCACCTCATCACCCTGTGCCGTTGAAAAGAAGCCATTATGTTCCAATTCTCCGATAGTTGAGTCCATTGCGTCGTTGCCAGGGTTGACTGCACATGCTGCTTGTTCTTGGAATGAATTTGGATCAGCTTCCTCGTTTGTCTCATCATAGGTCCAAACCATTTGCACTTCTGCGACATGAAAACCATCTTCTCGATCGACTTGAGTGAACAGGTAGTCAAAATCAATCACATCCCCATCTGCAATGTATTCCTCATCTTCGACAAGTACCACATTCTCGATTTGAAGGATAGCTGTATAATTTCCAACACCCCCTAGGGTTCCACTATCTTCAGATCGGCTAAGGAAATAGCCGACCTCGGCAGCTGACATAGGGGCTAGAATAATCATCGCGGATATTCCAATAACACGACCACTTGGCATGGCATACCGACCAAGTGGGGAAGAATCAGGTGTCCTTGTTCGACTCATGATGAAATGAGCCGCGAAGGCAGCACCCATCCCTGGGACAGATTCAAAAATCTCATTGTTAAGTCCGATAAGCCTCCAAACAATGACAGCCACTAATGCTGAAATCATCATCACGATTGAGTGAAAGGTGTCAGGCTCGTACCCCATCCATCGAATGGTCAGCATTGGGATGAATATCCCTCCAAGGCCATAAACTGCCAGAACCACCAGTGCGAACACCGAGTCTCCACCGGGAATGTATTGACCGACAATTGAAATTGTGGTTGCGAGTAAGGCCACAAGTAATGTGACTACTTTTGTCATCGTATGATTTTGGCTCCATTTCGGAATAATGTCATCAGTGATGGCAGCAGTACAAGCCAATACTTGGCTGTCTGCAGTGGACATCGTCGCCGCAAAAATGGAAGCTAAAATCAAGCCTACCCAAAAAGGCCCCAGGGTCTCCATGGCCATCATCGGCAGGCCTAACTCGGGATCAAAATCCGATGATGTGAAGGTCACCCGACTTGCAAGCCCAATAATGAGCATGAGTAAAATGAATGGGGTTTGCCAGACGAAAAACCAAATCATGGCCTCCTTTCTGTCCCTATCGGTTCCGAGCGTCATTACCCTAGAGACGACCTGTGGTTGGCCGGCCACTCCAAGTCCCCCTAGGAAGAACGCAAAAACCCAAAGCGTCACTCCAAGTTTCAGGTCCGGTGGAAACATATTAGTGAGGTTTTCATTTTGAGAATTTAGACCATCGTGGAGCCCATTGAAGCCACCGACTTCGCCCATTGCAACCCAACAAAGTAGGACAGACCCCACGATCATGACACAGGATTGGGCCGCATCAGTCCAAATCGATGCGCGAATTCCTCCCGCATAACAATAAGCAACAACCAGAATAAATCCAATTACAATGCCAATTAGCTCGGACCACCCCATCATCGCAAACAGCGCCTTTCCTCCGGACGTTAGTTGAGCTGCAGCGTAAACTGACAGAAACAGAACTGACAGCGCGGCTGCCAACTTAGCCTCAGGAGCCCCACTAACACGAGATACGAGGGATGAAAGCGATCGAACGCCCCTCTCATTCGCTTGCTCCTGGATGAATTTGTACAACCATATCCATGCCACAATCTGTCCAATTGTGGATGCGAGACCGATCCAAATGACAGAATAGCCGATGGTATACGTGAAACCAATAAACCCGATGAACATGTATCCACTGTTCCAGGTACTAACAGCTGACAATGCCGCCAAGCCCGGGTGCATTCCACGCCCAGCAACCAAGTAATCATCCGTGGTGTTCTCCTTGACTCGGATCGAGGAAAGGCCCACGGCTGCGAAGAAGCCCATGAATAGGAGGAATGAGAGGATCAGGATGATCTCCATTGATCTGTCTGGGGAGCCACCCCATGATCAATGCCTTGCATCCGACATGACTTTGAGAAGCGGCTGACCGTTGAAATTTATGCCCCTCCCTTCATGGAATCGAATATCGGCCTCGCCATGGTTTAGAGGGGTATTGATCTACTCAGCATTCAGAGCAGTCTACGGCGCGTTAATACTTCTGATCACGCTACTACTCGCAACGAGCGATGATGCCCCATGGTGGACTAGCATCATCTTCCTACTGATCTCCATGGTTGTTAGTAGGATCATTTTCAAGCGAATCAACTCATGGTTCCAGGACAGATCAAAAAATAAGGGCGATGTGGATTGAAAATGGCTAATGCAGGTTAAATCCTATTGATTCGGTTCCAGGATTTTCTTCCCGCGCATCCATGGTATCAGAACATCCGGTACGATTACAGCCCCATTGTTTGTCTGGTATTGTTCTATGATAGCGACGAGCGCCCGACTGGTCGCAACAGCAGTGGAGTTTAGTGTATGAACGGCCTCGTTTCCACCACTCTTCCTATACCTCATCTTGAGTCTATTTGCCTGATAATCGGTGCAGTTTGAACAGGAAACCACTTCCTTGAATTCTCCTGCCCCCGGCAACCACGCCTCTAGGTCATATTTTCGTGATGCAACAGTGCCAATGTCCCCCGTACAGATATCGACGACGCGATAGTGGAGGCCTAAACTGTCCCATAGGTCCTTCGCGTTGCCTAATAATTCAGTATGATAGCCCCACGATTCCTCGGGCTTGCAGATGATCACCTGTTCGACTTTGGTAAACTGATGAACTCTCCAAATTCCCCTGTCAGACATCCCATGGGCCCCGACCTCTCTGCGAAAGCATGGACTCACTCCCACCATCTTGATTGGCAGATTGGCGGGTTCGATAACCTCATCCATCATCATGGCGGTAAGAGGATGTTCACTTGTAGCTATGAGATAATATCCATCGGGCTCTATCCCATACATTACAGTCTCGAAGTCAGATAGATCTGTGACACCCTCGTACGCCTTCCTGTTCATCATCAAGGGTGGTTGTACTAGCGTGTAACCCCTGTCGATGAGAAAGTCTGCAGAGTACTGTTGAAGAGCCATTTCAAGCCTAGCAAGATCCCCCATGAGGAAATACTGCCGAGACCCAGTAATTTTACCTGCCCTGGGAAGGTCAACCCACCGATTCATTTCTATGAGTTCATTATGCGTCTTTGGCTCGAAATTAAAGATTGGGGATTCACCATGCCTGCTGATTTCAACGTTTTTCTGATCATTCTCTCCGGTTGGCACGGCCTCATGTAGTAGATTGGGTATCTGCATCCTTATTGAGTCCCTTTTGGAAATCAATCGTTCTGCCTCCTCTTCTAGGCTCTCAATTTTGGACCCTAAATTGCTTACCTCACCAAGTATTGATTTGACCTCTCCTTCATCCCCTTTCTTCTTGGCCTCAGAGATCATCCTGGCGGCTGAGTTCCGGGATTTTCTGAGTTGATCTACCTCAAACCTAACTTCCCTCCACCTATCATCTAAGAGAAGAACTTCATCAATGATGGAGCCATCGATACCTCGTTTGGAAAAATCAGCCCTGATTCTATCAGGATCATCTCGGAATATCTGTATGTCCAGCATTGGTCCCGGCGCTGGGTGATAACCGGCTTTCTTGAGGGATTCGGCGATTGCCGGGTCAGAACAACGATATGTTTTGCCAAAGCGCTGTTGGACCCACGAATATGATTCCTGAAATTATGTATCCCATGATTGCTCCTCCGTTTAGAAGCGGGAGACCTGGTTGTGCTTCCCCCTTGGCGACGAATGTCATCAATCCTGCGTAACCTACTAGGCCACCCAGCAGGGTCCCTAGCGCGACCAAGAGTTGACCGAGGTACATGGTGCCGTATGGGTTGAACACCTCCCCTCCTACTTCTGGCATGTAGGTTAGGCTAGAAATTACAAGCATCCCCGGGAATATGACATCTCCTAATCCCATGAATAGGGCGTCACGACCCTTTCCACCACTATTCTCACTATCTGGGCTCGGGGGAATTCCTGATGCACCAGGTTGACCTCGGCGTTCTATGCCCTCCCCTTGTTTCATGTCTCCCTTTTGCCCAATGAAGCTGTAGCTTGTGTCCTTTGGTGCGACTAGGACAACTGGGAGTTTCAGATCGATCATTGTGTCGGCTAGCTCAAGCATGTGCTTGGATCGATGCACCGCCCAGTAGTCGTAAATTGCAGCTGCAATCATGAATACACAAATCAGTACTGGGACGAAACTAATCCCAAGCATCACGATAACGCCCGAGCCTACTACCATTCCAACACTGTTCACAACCCACCACTCGGGATACTTGTAAAGTGCGACTATGGATAAGAGTGAAACGACAGGGGAAGCAAAGAAGGCGAACCCCCAAGGGTCTTGACCTTCCATGCCTGCAAGTCCTCCAATCAATGCGAATATTGGCACTGTAGCGTACAGCATTGATATCCATAGTGCGAAAAGAATGAAGTATTTTATTGCGGCTTGAAGTCCTTTTCTTGCGAGCCATATCACAAGTGCTGTGAAAAGGAAGATCATTATCAGTTCGAATATGATATTTTTAGCCTCTGTGGATCCTTCTTCCCCGAAGGCTTTGGCCTCCTCGAAGTTCCATGCAGGCTGAATAAATATCCCAATACAAATGGTCGCCACGAACATTCCTGCCATTCCGATCATCGAAGTCCAGGCCATTCCTCCCATTTTTTTGTCTGCCATGGTGACCCCCATAGTCTAGGATCATATCAGGGTGACCCGTCGTCGATGCATGGCAGAGTGGTCTCACGATGAACTTCGTGCCTGGCTGGCTCCTACCCCCGGCAAGAAGCGGATGCGACTGGGCCTTGAGAATATCAAGGATATTTTGAGTCGATTATCAAACCCCGAGTCCTCATTTCCTTCAATCCACGTAGCAGGCACGAACGGAAAGGGATCCCTTTGTGCACACCTTTCGGCAAGAGGCGCGGCAAATGGCGTTCTGATGGGAATGTTCAGCTCTCCTCACCTAGTGCGTGTTGAGGAGAGAGTGAGGATCGATGGAAGACCAATTAGCTCAGAGGAATTTGACTTATCCCTTTCTGAGATAAGGCTAGCTTCAGAGAAGGAGCCCGAGATCGAGGTCACGTATTTTGAGAAAACGATGCTCGTTGCAATGCTCGCATTTCGAAGAGCAAAGATAGGGAGAGCAATCATTGAGACAGGGTTGGGAGGAAGGCTGGATGCGACGAGTTGCGTTCAGGCAGACCTCTGCGCAATAACAACAATCTCAGAAGACCACATGGAGGTACTTGGCCCTACGCTGATTCACATTCTTAGGGAAAAGGCAGGGATTCATCGAGAGGGTGTGCCTTTGGTGATGCTCAACACGGAACACTCCGATCTTGTGGATGAAGCGCGAAGGATTATCGGCGGCGATTTGATAATTCATAGTCCCGGAAACCGAGACTCCCCTTGGGTAATCAGCAGGTCAATGGCAGTCGCGATAGGGGATATGCTGGGCTGGGAGGTAGATCATGAAGATCCCCTGTGGCCAGGCAGGGACTCTAGCACATATCGATTTGGAAATAACGAGATATTCCTTAGTGCTGCCCATAACTACGAAAGTATACTATCAGAGATGACTAGGCTGAAGAAACCCACCACTCTCATCATTGGATTGACAAAGAAACAAGATCTTCACAGGGTACTGGCCCCGGTCAAAGCTGCAATTGAACGCAAAATGATTGAGCATGTTCTAATTCTAGAACCAAAACATGGTAGGCTTCCTCCTGAGAATCAACAAAATATTGTGAATGCTCTTGGAACTGGGGCTGCGGTATCCTTGCCAATTGATATGAAAGAGGCGATTAAACTAGCAAGCAGCGTTTCTAGAGATAAGGGGACTGGAATAATGGTAATGGGCAGCATACATCTTGTGGGAGATTGTATTGAAATCTTACATACAGGGAGAGGGGAGCTTGACCCAATCCTCCAGATACATCCCAGTCACCATGCTTCTAAAAGGAGATAATACGCGGTGTTGACATGAGCGCCAAGTGGGACATACGATTCTTGAAACTTGCAACTCATATATCCGAGTGGAGCAAAGACCCATCGACGAAGGTTGGGTGTGTGGTTGTAGGTCCAGATCGAGAAATTCGATCAACGGGTTTCAATGGGTTCCCCCGAGGTATACAAGATTCGGATGATAGACTTACAAACAGGGATCTGAAGTATCCCTTGATATGCCATGCAGAAGAAAATGCGATAATGCACGCAGCAAGGATCGGTCTTGCTCTGAAGGGATGCACGGCATATGTCACATGGCCCCCGTGTACCAGATGTGCGCGCAGCCTCATCCAAGCGGGGGTATCAGAGATAGTAATCCCATCGGGCCTCGAGATACCAGACAGATGGAGGGATGATTTTGAGATGTCCATGGGGCTTCTAAGAGAGGCAGGTGTCAAGATCCGATCGGCTTAGAATCCTAAATTTTAGGAAAAAGCTCTCCTAAATGCCTTTCCAGAGATGCCAGGTCACCGTTGTTTTCAACCGTATGGTCCGCCAAGGCGGATGTCGCGATCAAAGATTGGCCCGATGCATCTTTAGACACAAGTTCCAATCTCTCAACCTCCAAAAAAGCCTCTTTGGTCATTGGGTCACCAGATCTTGCCCTTGCCTCTGCCCTTAGCCACCGGGTTTCAGGATCAGCAGTCACCTCCAACAGAACGAAATCATTTCTTCTCCTTAGGGCGTAGACTTCGTCTGGCGTCCTTATGGAGTCAATCACGGCATTCTCGCCCTCAAAAGCCTCCAACAGCATTTCCGCTAATATCCCCGGTCCATGCCTTTTCCTCAATTCCCTCCCACCATTTATGAGATTCTCTCTTGTGGGCTGAATATCGTTCTCTGATAACCATGCTCTAATTGAATCTGAGCATGATCCTGTCAGGAACCCCCGTCTCTGGAACCATTGCAAAACAGTTGTCTTTCCGGCTGCGTTCCGTCCCGTAAGCCCCACAAGCATAACTGGTGGAGAGCCAAGAACTCAATAGCGGTTTTGTCAAGACCAATATCGCCTAGTCCTGGCATATTCAATTTCGGAATTGTGGATCGACCTTAGCAACCCAGTTCTGGAATTTGTCTGGAATCCTCTCAGTATTCTAGTGGCAGTCTCCTCCCCGATTCCTCTTCCCATCAGACAGAGAATTGCTTCAAAACCATGGTTATTGAGCAATTCAGCGTTTTTTTGCATCCTTGCCCTATCCTTGGGGTCCCTACTCTTCACCCATCCTAGAATCATTTCTTCCATCCTCTCTGGCCCGCAACATCTCATACTCCCGCCACAAACTGGACAATCTCCAATACCATGTTCAAGCCTATTAACCCGACTTCTATGCACATTATGGCAATTCAAGCAGACCAGAATACACCGTTCTGATAACAATCTTGTTTCCAACCTCTCTCGCAACTCTTTATCGCCCCAAGCAGGAAGGAGCATGTCCCGTTCAGACCTCGGTGATTGTCCGAGCGGCCCTGGAGGAGTTGTGATGATCTCGATAGAACCGAGTTGTAATTCCGACATCAGTTCCATGGCCCCCACAATGTCCATTCTTTCATGGAATAACTTTGACAAGGTCTCCTCCACTACCGCAGTCCCATGATACCGCTTGAGCATCCCTGAAATGTTCACTTTTCTGGGGTCTACGTCCTTTCTTAGTATGCCGAATCTCCGAGCAACTTGCACAAATCTGGCCCTGATGGCCCTCCCGTTTGGTATGGTCATCCTCAATATTGCTTCCAAGGCAAGTGGCGAGGTCTCACGCAGCCACTTCTCTATGTCGGAAGCCCTCACGCCTGGAATCCTGAATGATATCCTGTAGGGATCAACAACGGCAACCCCCATGCTCCCGCCAAGGCCTGATCCCATGGCTTGGATGAAATGGGCTAAAGTCTCGTTTATCCTTGATCCACGACAGCAATTCAAGATAATGGCATGTTCTCTTAATTCAATTGTCAAAGTCTTGTCATCCGGTACATAGCCGGTGGAATCGAAGTGGTCAACTACGGTCTGGATATACAACGAAGCAGCTTCCTGTGATAATGGATAATCATCAAACGAGATCTCATCCTCACTCTTTGTGCTTTTATTCACGAGTTCCAAAACCCTCCTTCGCATCTGTCCAACTTCGATGGCGACCTCAGAAGGGACTGGCGGCAACTCCCCTGACCAAACTGGAGCGCTTCCTAATTGAGACACTGGCGCTACAACTAACTCATTCTGCTCAGGATCTGCATCCACAATCTGCCAAGTTCTTCCCGCCATTACGAATGTCCTAGGCCTGCCCTCAGCATCCTCGCTGCCGTCTGTGTTCAAAGATAGTACAAATGACTCATCAACTGTTCCAAGGACTCGTCTACTAACCAGATCACGAATCTTAAACAAAGACTCGTCTGGAATCATCGAATAATGGTCCCCTCTCGTAGACATTAACTTGCCAGCGCCTTGAAACCAACCGTCAGACAAAAATTCAGGCAGATTGCCCACCATTTTCAATCTCATTTTTTTCAGTTCCGAGTCAGAATAATCGCCAGGGATTGGGCGAGAATCAGGAAAGTCAGCGTCGTCAATGAGGCCCGAAACCTCCTCCCAGATCATTGTACTCCAAGTAATAATGTCTGAATTATTAGGATCCTCTATCAACCTAAGTAGCCAACGATCATCGAGTACCCTGAGAGTCGCCATGGTATCTTCAAATGACCAGTCACTGAACACCGATGCAGATGCAAGTATGCCATGGGCGGTTTGGAGAGGTACAACCTTCCTCTCCATTGCCATTTGCAACAGTTGGTTTGCTGCAACTATTATCGGGTTGGGACGCCACTCAATATCAGGTAATTCCTCGGCAAGAGCCTTCCTGGCAATTACAGCCGATTCGGCGATTTCATCATGCTCCCATACGAGGACCTCACCTCGTCCAGTTCCTCCCAATTTGTGTTCGGACCTTCCGATCCGTTGGAGCAGGCTGTCTACACTTCTGGGAGATTGTATTTGATGCACCGCCTTGATCGATCCGACGTCTATTCCAAGCTCTAGACTAGATGTGCAGATCATCGCATCCAACTGACCATTTTTCAGGGAATTCTCCATATGCTCTCTGGTTTGAGCCGCAAGACTTCCATGATGTACTCCGATTCTGACCTCTGGGGAGATTTGAAGCATGCGCTGGGCCACTGTCTCGGCATTCGACCTCGAATTCACAAAAACCAAGGCTGGAGAAGATGTTTTGATTAGGCTTGTTAGCCTTCTCAGTGAAGATATGGCACGGGGGGATACATTCCAAGTTACTGACAACGCTTCATCCTCGGGAGTTGCGGGCTCAACGTGAACCGAAACCTCGGTTGACCTTGGTGATGGGCCTTCCACTACCACTGCGTCTTTGGAAAACCATCTCGCAACCTCATTTGCGTTCCCGACCGTAGCTGATAGCCCCACAACTTGCACTTCTCTTCCAGCTAGTGCGCGTATTCTTTGGATCCCAACTAACAGTTGTGAACCACGCTCCGAACTTGCGAGGTCATGAACCTCGTCAATGACGATCGTGCGAACCTTCGCTAGGTGTTTTCTTAGCCTGGAACCTAGTAACATGATCTGGAGGGTTTCTGGCGTGGTAATCAGAATGTCTGGCGGACTCTTCGATTGTTTCGCCCGCTCTTTTTTTGAGGTATCTCCATGACGGAGTGATACAGTGAGGCCAAGGGGTTCCAAAAATGGTCCTAGTCTCTGATCCATGTCCCTGTTTAGGGCCCTAAGAGGTGTGACGTAGAGCACGGACAGTGCCTGCCAGCCACTTGAAATTACGTTTGAGGCTATTGGGATGATTGCAGCCTCGGTCTTACCGCTTCCAGTTGGCGCAACCAACAAGGCGTCCTTTCGCATAAGAAGAGGTTTCATCGCCGCCTCCTGAATAGGGGTTGGGGTCCAAGATAGACTGTCCAGTAGTATAGATACCTCAGGAACCAGCTCCTCGTCAGGTCGCACAGGTCTAGGGGGACTATGGCATGGAAAAAGACATGTTCCACAGGACCAACCACCCGCAAGTGACTAATTCAGACCGCTCCTCCGGGGGACGTGGCCCGATCTGGATCCAGCAGGATGCTTAGGAAATGGTGGGCAGATAACCCAGATTTACACTACCCCCTTACTGCCTATGCTTCTATCATATCTGTCGGATCAACTGTGTGGGGCCTCCTTTTCATAATGTTGGGTGGTGCGACTGACCCCCAGGCCTCGTCATTGGTCCCTATCAGTTGGGCCTGCCTCATTCTTGGTGGAATAGGGTGCTTTTTCCTTCTCCCAGAGTTCTTTTTGTACATTTCACTCAGGTCGACATTTGAGCAAATATGCTCACAGGATAACAGGACAGAGATAATACGGAGAAGAAAGGAATTTGAAGACGCAGCAGAATCACTGGGGTCCTCCTACAAATCCCGCGTTCTCGGGATTTATGAACAAATGGAAATCAAGCCAAATCGAAGGTGGAGGGTGACCCCATCTACAGCAATTTCACGAACAAAATGGTGGTCAAATACTAACTCAAAGCTATCACGCGTTCTCCCCAACCTACAGCTGATCAAGAAACAGTCTACCCATCAAGGGATTATTGTTGTGACGACAATCTCGATTTCAATGTTGATCCTTGAGGCAAGCATTGGGGGCATGGATGGATTGACAACTTCCATCAATGACCTCATTCTTGGGACTGGTGATGCAAACCACCCTCCTCCATACCTAGATCCAGTCTCCGGAATATTGTTGACATCCCTGACAATGTTACTATGGCTAACATCACCCGCCCCAGCAGAAAATGAGGAATTTGATTGAGATGAAATCAACCATGTTTAGAGAGGTAGCAATCTCAATCGGGATGGTGATAGCTATCCTTTCTGGCCTGTGGGCATACACCGGCTCATGGCCCCCACTTGTAGTTGTCGAGAGCAACTCTATGATTCACTCAGAACAAGGGGAAGTTGGATCGATAGATGCTGGAGATTTGGTATTGGTAAACTCCCCTCAAAGGACCGATCAAATTGTCACGTATGTGGAATCAATACAAGAAGGAAATCAGTTCTATGGCCACCAGAGTCATGGCATGCCAGGTGACGTCATAATCTACCAGAAGAACGGCGGCACCGATACTCCCGTGATACACAGGGCAATTCTCAAAGCATTGAGGAATGAGACTGGCGGTTGGGACGTCCCTGGAACTGACATCAGGGCCGCTGAGGAGATATCCCTGATCATTGACTATCGTTGTTATCCGCACGGTGGAAACTTGAGAATTGACCGATGGGTCCCCGCCCATGAGGGTTATCTTACAACTGGAGACAATGAAAAATCAAATGGTTGCAGATTAGACCAACTAAGGGCCACTGATAGAAATGCATCGGATCAATACATCCGAAGTCAGGGCCTCAAGGATCAGAATGGAAACCCCGTCTTGGCAGTCAAAGATGAGTGGGTGATAGGCATCGCATCCACTGAGATTCCTTGGCTCGGATCGATAAAATTGCTCACAACTGGTGCATGGCCAGCGGTTCCTAACCAATCATGGACTAAACTCAGCATGTTGATCGGGGCAATCTTAGTGGCGCCTGTGATCCTTGATGCTATCCGAGGAAGATTAAAAAAATCTGGGAAGCAGTATGGGAACCAGGACCAGGGCGAGGACGAATAGTGAACTATAACCGCTTATCTGATCCGCAATCCTCTCGATTTTCAAGGGGTTGGACTTCGGTAATACTGTTTTGGCAATGATGTGTCCAGCATTCCGGACCATGTGCCCCCCATCGAACGGTATCAACGGAATTAGGTTGGCAACACCCAGGAGAAAGCTGATCCACATTATCCAGAACAAAAAATCAAACAGGCCCAACATGACGTCTACTCCCAACAGGGATGGGATGATTCCTGTACCTGCCCCTAGGAAGGCTCTCTCCTCCAACACCATCGTCTGACCTTGATTTTGGATAGGCACACCACTAAAAATGAGGGGCGAAATTGCCGCTGATCCAAGGCGCTCACCAATACTCAAACCCTCTGATATTGGAAGTCCGTAAGCTCTTGCAGCAGAGTCTGCGGATCTTATGCCAATGACACCAAGAAACGCATCCCCTTCCTCTATCCCTGCTGCATCTACGTTGGACTCACATTGAGAATCTCCATCACATAATTGATAGTAGTAGTTTTTTTTATCAGTCAGCGTGACATCAATTTCTCTGAATACGACGTCGCCACGCATGGGGTTTGAACTGACGAGCATGGTAACCAAATCTCCCGAATCATGTTGGTTTAGGATTCCAGTTAAGTCGTCACCAGTTGCGATGGCAACTCCATCCACCTCAGAAATCAATTCATACGGAAGAAGGCCGGCTTCATCTGCCCCCGAACCCTCAATTATCCCAACTGCGTACACGCCATCTTGCTTCGCGGTTAATCCCGAAGAAACCACTGCTAGAAGTATGACGACAAAATAGGTCATCACAATATTGACTGATGGCCCTGCCGCAAACATTCTCAACCGATCCCTTTGGGGGGCAATTCTCATTTCTTCTTGGTCTGGCTCGTAAAATGCCCCGACTGGAATAATTCCTGCAATGAGTATCCCAAAAGATCGAATCCTCATTCCATGGGCTCGTGCCATCAGGCCATGTCCATACTCGTGAACCACAACAGCCACGATTAGTGCAAGAATAGGCCAGAAAATTGGAACAAAGCTGGTCACTCCTGGGATGAACAAAATATCTGTTGCAGGCAGAACCTCCTGCTGAGCCGGCTCCACAGCTGTGCTTATTGCGCTTGCAGCTATTCCAAAAATTAAGAAGAGCATGACTGCGAAGCAAAGCCAAATTGAGGCCTCCCCAAAAATCCTCCAAAAACGTCTGGGGCGGGCTATGAAATCGGCTGTTTCTTTTCCCTTGTTTGTTCTAATCATCAATATGATTCCCAAGACTCTCGAACAATCCCACCTCTCCAGATATCCGTTTCTATCTAGGAATAGTATCGAAATGTACCATAAAATCAGGAAGCCTCCAAGCGGAAGACTAAGCAGACCATTCACAGTCAGGAGTACAAGTCCCGCAATCATTAGGATTTGATTCAAGCCCAATGAACCGTCATCCATGGTACGACCGATATGGCGGCCTGCTTCAAATGTCACTATTCCGAGAACACTAAAACAACCTCCTACCCCAGTCGGTCAATGGTATCGGATGCAAGCAGAGAAGACCGGGCTATTATCAGAGTTAAGAAGGAGTATGAGGCCATAAAAGCCCGTCTCGACCGTATTGATTTGGAGATATCGAAGCGTGAGATTGATGATATCCGAATTATATTGGATCGGATTGATCGGGAACTTACGAAGTAGCTGTGACTGATCCTCTCGAGCCATCCGACCTACAAATCATGGCAATGAATCTGTGCAATGGCATGCCACTTTCCCAATCCAGGTGTGGGGCCCCATTCCTCGTGAGTGGTAGATTAGGAACCCTATTGGCGATTAATCTCATCTTTCCACTCAATCCCTCAACTGGAACTGATAGGATCCTCCAACTATCTCCTCTGACTCCTTTTAGTCTGAATGCATAGAGCGGTAATAGACCGCAGCGTTCGCCCGTTTCCTTGAAGGCTTCATATTGAGTCATTGTCCTTCCTGAAAGGTAAATTTTACTCGTTTTTGACGATTTAACCTCTATTGGGAAACAAACGTCCCCCCTCAAAACAAGGAGATCACCTGTACCCTCTGATCCGCTCCCGGGCGCTCTGACGACCAGAAAAGGTCGCTCACAAACCTGCATTGCCCGAGCTCTTTCAACCTCGTTGCAAGACCTGGTTATCGCCAATACTCCCTTCCTCTCCCCAGCGAGGACGGATCTTAATTCACGCTCATAGGGGCCGCTCATGACACCGCATCCTATCGGGTAGGCTAATGACGACACCGGTCTGATTTACCAGAAACTAGCGATTACCTTTCGAAACAACCATCACGAAGGCCCAATCAATAGTAAGGCTTGAACACCGGCGGCCATGCATTGCCTACAATGGACATTGCGGGAGTCAAGACCCAGGACTACCAACTCGCATACAGATTGATTCAAGCATTGCGCTCGACAGGTATCAGGCCAATCCAACTGAGTCCCGACGATCCAGTCCCAGCTTCGATGCCAATTTGGTTTGGAACACCTTCTGAAGTGGAATCCGTGCGGGATCCACGGGGTTTTGGATGCACTATTGAAAATCTCGATGCGGCAATCACAGCCGCAATATTGGGGACATCCGAATCAATAAATCACATCATATTTGGAGTGGACCCCGGACCTAGGCCAGGTCTAGCATGGATATCAAGAAGTAGATTATTGGGGTCTATGCAACTTGAATCAGTCGACGAGACAGTCAACATGATTGATTCAATCCTTGCCGATCTGAGGCCAATTGGCCACACCATCAAAATAGGCGATGGCTCGAAAACAATCTCCTGCAGACTCGTCAACGTCTGTCTGGCCAGAGGGCACAGCGTGGAGGTTGTTGACGAGAGGCGAACATCAATGGGATCACGCCACAACCACGCAGCATCTGCAGCTAGAATAGCACAGAAAAAAGGAAAACAGGTGGTAAACAAAATACAATTGGATCCCTCAAAGGGGGAGATAAAAGAAATTCAAAGAAGGTCTAGGTCCACGTCTGGAGGTAGGGTTACCATCCCAAAGTCTCTTGCAAAAGCAGTTGCAGTCGGTCGAATGGATATAGACGAAGCAGTGCAGAGACACGGGAATCTTGGCGAGTTCAAGAATGTGGGTTAATCTATCATTCCTCTTCGATACTCTCTCGTTCTGTCCACGCCAGGAAACCTGTCCTCAGACTCTCTGTAAACAGTTTTCATATTGTTCACAAAATTCGATTCCTGAGTAATTATCTTGACTTTCTCCACACCAGGGTCGGCCCCAGAGTCCATCCAAGCGAGAACGATTTCCATAGTCATCCTGGCACCTTCACGGTGTGGGTATGCGAAGATGTCCATACTCAGTGGAGGCAACACAATTGTTCTCCTGTTCTCTATCTCTCCGATTCTGTCGAAAAGAGAGGCATATGCAGCCTTCAACAACTCCCTTCTGTCATTGTCTTGAGTAGGACGTCGGCAATCAGGTCCAACTACGTGGATTAGGCTGCTGTGAGGTAGTGAGAATGGAGGGGTAATTACCGCCTCGCCGACACCACATGGGGGGAGATTCTCTTTCCGCCTTTCAACTGCAATTCCATGAGTGTGTTTCCTCAGTTCTGGGCCTGCAGCCTGATGTACGACCTCATCCACACCCTCCCTCCCAGCAAGTCGATTGTTCGCGGGAGTGACCAGAATATCACCCTCTTCTTTGGTGAGGTCCCCGTACATGAATCGAACTTGACCAAATTGGCATTCCCTCACGATGATAGTCTCAGCCACAACCATCCGGACAAGCCTCGACGTATATCCTCATCGACTGAATGAGCCCTTTTACGAAGCCTTCATCACTCTGAACGTCTCATGGACCATCATGGCGGCGGGCTTTGTGCTGATCAATGTAGAACCGGGATCCGAAATCAGGATCCAACAAGAGGCTGAGAAATTTGATTTTGTATCGGAGGCAAACGTACTGTTTGGAGATCATGACTTGATCGTAAAAGTCGAGGCTGGTTCCGTTGGAGATATTGCTAGGTTGGTAGTTGAGAAACTTAGGTCCTTAGACGGGGTCACCACCACAAAGACACTTGCCTGTGCAGAACTCTAAAGGATGTTTTTCTTTCAGAAAACCCCTTTTCCACCAACTCAGCGCCGCAGTCTATCGAAATCGGGGAAACGGATATATATACAACAGTATTGTAGAAGGCCGGAGGTATTGTACTATGAGTGATAAAAAGTACTTCGTTTTGCTAAATAGCGATGGAACAGATTCGGACCACGTGTTCGTTTCGAAGCAACCAAGGGGTGCCGCCTTGAAGGCAGCAACCCGCGGTCACACCAGCATTGAGCTGAGGGAGAGGGGGACCAACAGGGTCCACTGTTTCACAGGATCAGTCTCAATGGTGGACAGACCAGCTTCTGGACCTGCATGGCTTCCTGCGAAGATCAAGAAAGCCAACGTCAAGAAGTCGGGTATTAAGCGCCTCTAAGCGTGAACCCACTCCTTAATGTCTGATACACGCAACACCTCCGAGGGCGCTCATCGCTCTCGGAGGGAACAAAAAAACGACTATTTCCTGAGCCCAATTTTCTTTGCGATCATCGCAATGGGGTCATAGTATTCCGTGACCACTCTTTCTTTCAGCGGTATGATCGCGTTATCAGTGATATTGATGCCTGCGGGACATACATCGGTGCAGCACCTGGTTATGTTGCAGTATCCGATCCCGAAGTCTTCCTTGATTTCGGGTATGCGACTCTCAGTGTCGAGTGGATGCATTTCCAACCCTGCGAGCCTGACAAAGAACCTAGGACCAGCGAACTCGTCGAATTTTTCATGTTCACGAAGAACATGGCAAGTATTCACACAGAGCATGCATTCAATGCATTGCCTGAATTCCTGAATCCTGTCTGCCTCGTCCTGGTTGAATTCCCAATCAAGCTCGTCAGGACCACTTACTGGAACCATTTTCTTGTTCATCTCGTAAGCCCAGCTCGTGTCAGTCACCAGATCTCTTATCAGTGGAAAACCTTGCATGGGCCTAATTGTGACTGGCTCCTCGTCCGGGGTTTCTTCAACTATGTCTGACATTCTCGTCATACACATCAACCTTGACTTACCATTTACTTCCGCCGAGCATGATCCACACTTTCCCGCTTTGCAGTTCCAGCGACAGGCAAGATCAGGGGCATGTTCAGCCTGGATTTTGTGAATAACGTCAAGGACGACCATGCCCTCATCGTATTCGACAGTGTAGTCCTCCATGCTACCTACTGAGGATTCTGTTCTGGGGTGCGTGGCGTACGGCCTTTCGCCTGTATGGCTTCTGAATACTCGAAAAGTGACTTCTTTATCCATCAATGTCCACCTTCTAGATCTTCCGCGTCCAAGAGGTCGATCAAATCCTCTGGGATGGGAGGGTAACTTCTGTGTTCTATCTGCATTTCTCCTTGTTCGTTTATGGAAATGACGCTGTTCAGGCTTCCCCATTTCTCATGATCCGGCACGGGATAGTCTTCCCTTGTGTGCCCTCCTCGACTTTCCTCGCGCTCCAATGCGGCGAGAGCGCACATCTTACTGACGTCTATCATCGCCTCCAGTTCAAGTGCTTGATGCCATCCAGGATTGTAGATCACTCCGCCTCCGGGTGAGGAGTTCTTCGATCTTGCTCTCAGGGCCTCAAGATCATCCAGTGCCTCCTCCAAAGACTCTCGGTTTCTGATTATTCCAACTTTCTCCTGCATCATATCTCTCAAATCGTTGACGATGACGGCAGGGTTCTCCCCTCCCTTTCGAGACAGCGGGGCCACCATCTTCGCTATCGCGGAATCGACATCATCACCAGCGATCTCCGTCCATGAATCGATTTTCGTTGCGGACTTGGCCGCATGGAGGCCTGCACGCCTCCCAAAGGTTACGAGATCGGAAAGTGAATTCCCCCCTAGTCTGTTGGCACCATGGAGCCCAGTCGCTGCTTCGCCTGCAGCAAAAAGTCCCCTTACAGTCGACTCTTGGGTTTCAGGGTCAACCTTTACCCCGCCCATGACGTAGTGAGCCGTGGGCCCCACCTCCATTGGTTGTTTGGTTATGTCGACTCCTGCGAGCTCTTTGAATTGGTGGTACATGCCGGGGAGCTTTTTCTTTATCTGGTCTGGAGGTCTCCAAGAAATATCTAGGTAGGCGCCACCATGTTCACTTGCCCTGCCTGCAGCCTTTTCGCTGTTAATGGCCTTGGCAACTACATCCCTGGTTAGGAGTTCAGGGGGCCTTCTTTTGGTTGCTTGTTGATCAGATATGACCTCTTGAACCCATGCTAGCGCCTCTTCTTCCGTGTCTGCAAACTCCTCTTCATACATCTCTGGGACGTAATTAAACATGAATCTCTTGCCTTCTGAGTTCTGGAGCATACCCCCCTCTCCTCTGACACCCTCAGTGACCAGGATCCCCCTCACACTAGGAGGCCAAATCATCCCGGTGGGGTGGAATTGCACGAACTCCATGTCACCCATCTCCGCCCCAGCCCAGTAGGCAAGCGCATGCCCGTCGCCTGTGTATTCCCATGATCCAGAGCAGACAGACCAACACCTTGTGATGCCTCCTGTGGCCAGAACGATCGATTTTGCCTTGAACAAATGGGCCCTACCTCTCTGTCTGTCATACGCCAAGCATCCAATCACCCTGTCACCGTCTTTGAATAGTTCACACACCGTAAATTCCATGAAGACATCCATGCCCATGTGGACACCTTTCTCCTGCAAGGTGCGGATGATCTCGAGACCCGTGGCGTCTCCGATGTGGGCTAGCCTCGGGTACGTATGTCCACCAAAATTCCTCTGATTTATCCTGCCTTTCTTAGTTCTGTCAAACACAGCGCCCCACGTCTCTAGCTCTCTGATTCGATCTGGAGCTTCCTTCGCATGGATTTGGGCCATTCGCCAGTCATTGAGGTACTTCCCACCCTTCATGGTATCCCTGAAGTGGGTTTTCCATGAGTCTCGAGCGTCCTTGTTGCCGAGGGCCGCTGCTGCCCCGCCCTCGGCCATCACGGTGTGGGCCTTACCAAGCATCGATTTGCAGATCAATGCAACGCTTACGCCCATGGAACTGGCCTCTATTGCTGCTCTGAGGCCAGCCCCTCCGGCCCCAATCACGACGACATCGTGCTCATGAGTGTCATATTCCTGCATCATGTCACCCCAGTATGAATCTCGGGTCGCTGATTAGGCCCTCAGCAACTGCCATTACAAAAAGGTCGCCTAGGAAAACCATGGCTAGAGATGTCCAAAACCATAGATTATGATGAACATTATGACGACTTGAGAATCTGAAAATCCTTCCGGCGATGGATGAAGCCCCGCCCCTCCACTGTTTTAGGGAGCCCCCCACGAGATGTCTGAATGCATGACAAGAGATGACGTACATCGTCAGCAAGAAGGATTCGATTGCAAGGACAAAGGTCCCGACAGAGAGCCCCCAAGATCCGCTGAATTGCATTGTGTGGACAACGTCATAGTACTTCATGGACAGAATAGCGATGGCGAGATATAGCATGTAGCGATGAAGGTTATTGAAAATGAAAATGCCCCTCTCGCCGGAGTAGCCGAGAGTATGGTTAATGTCAGGTTTGGAGACCATGCACGCTGAAGGGTTTTGGAAGAAGGATCTGTGGTACACCTTCCGCATGTAGTAGCAAGTACCTCTGAAACCGAAGGGAATCCAAAGGATAAGCATGGCTGAGTTCATCCATCCTGGGTGGTTGGTCACATGGAAAATGTGGAGCACGTCTGGAGAGAAGATCGGGGAGGTCACCCGATGGTCTTCGTAGTGTATGCTACCATCCAAGACTGCTACGCGGATGAGGGTGTAGAGCAAGGCAAAACCAAGGGCGGCTGCCATGATCAACGGTTGATTCCACCAATTGTCGATCCTCTGAGTTTTCCCGAAACCCTTCACCAATGGTAGACGCTGGTAGCCCCTCATAGCCTCCACCCCGAATCTCTCAGTCATGGGCACCGCATAAGGCTGACCTTTTTTCGATACAGATGATCGAGGAATATTTATTCAAGTGTTGGAGGAAGTAATTGCATGGCCGACGATGTCACATCATCGATCTGTTTGCAGTGTGGATTTACGCCAGGGGCATTTCTTCCCGGACTGCCATGCCCCGATTGTGGTGAGTTGTTGTTTCCATGAGTCACCATGGGTATTTCCAAACCCAGAGTATACCATCATTCACGATTACTTGAATGCCAAGCATCAATCCGCCGACGAAGGGAAGGATGCCCGTCCCTTCAACTCCACTTTGCCATGCCACCCAACCCATCATAATCAGCAAGACATTTCCACAAACTACCAACCACAGGTTCCCGATTACGAGCCATTGAGTCAGGGCTGTGTCAGTTTCTATGTGGATCCTAGTTAACTCGAGCCAGAGCATCGACGGAATTAGGATGAGCAGCATCGCAATGAGTAGCCTTGCATGCCCTCCTGTGTCGACTTCTCCACTCCATGGCCAACCGATTCCTTCCACGACTGAATATTCCCAAGAAAATAAAAGGTGCCACCATGCAATCAAGAAGCCTGCGGCGGCAATGAACATGCAGGTCACGTTCAATGGCCTCCAAGATTCTGGGATACCGCCCCAAAGAGACATCGGATCCTCCATTCTTCGCAATCCAATCACGTATGATGCCAGCACCATTGGTCCAAGTATGAACACAACCGTGCGGACCAACTCTCTCGAGACTTCCATGGCCTTTGCCAGTTAGAACAGGTGCTTGAATGTGAGTATCAAAGTGCATCGTTGGATGTCCAATCTCTCGCAAAAACACCATATCGGTGTCTCTGCACGGGCCTATCACCCTCGCATGGCGGGGAGAAGATGCGCATGTGATCTAGCGGTTATGATACGAGGTTCCCAACCTCGTTACCCGGGTTCAAGTCCCGGCGTGCGCACCATTTTGACGCCTAACTCTCCTGCTTTGAACGGATTCCGATTGCTGCAGTGAGTAATGCGACCATGGCCGTGTAGAATCCAAAACCAGGCAGGAGGCCACCATCGTCTGGCTTGTCCACACATTCCGTTTGAGATGTAAGTGGTTGATGTTGGCCTGCCGGACAGGGGGTCTGGTCCACTGAGCCCGGCTCGGAAGAAAAGAAGTCCGTAGATGTGAACGTGCAGGAGCTCTGCCCCTCCCTTGATTGATATGTGCCGGCCGGGCAAGGCGTCTGCTCGGTCGCAGCCGTGGTATCCACGAAGTGCCCTCGGTCCGCAAGTAAACACTCTGATGAACCAAGGTTTGGTTGGTAGGTTCCCTTTTGGCAGGCTGTCTGGCTCAGTTGGGAGCTGGAGTCAACGAAGTGGCCCTCATCTGCCTGAAGGCATGATGACGAGGCCGACATTGGCTGGTAGGTCCCCACTGGGCATGCAAGGAACGCTGTGGAAGCACTGTCCGGGACAAAATGGCCAGCTGGGGAATCACGGCAACTCGTGGACTTCGCCATCGGTTGATACGTGCCAGGCTCGCAGGGTACCTGGTTCGAGGATCCTGTAGAACTCGTGTAGTGGCCTGCTTCGACATCATTGCAACTAGTCTGGCCAGTCAAGGGCTGGTAGGTCGTCACGGGGCATGGAATCTGGTTCTGGGCACCCTCCCCTGTCGCGTAGTGACCAGCATCGACAACCAAGCATTCCGATGAACCGGCATTTGGCTGGAACGTACCCGTGGTGCAGGTGGCATACTCAACGGCTGCCTCGTTCGATACGTAGGTGCCGGGTATTGCAGAGAGACACATGTCAGCACCACTGTTTGGTTGGTAAGAGCCGGGTTCGCAGGCAATGGCATCAATGGATCCGACACCAGACGTGTAGTACCCCGGTTGAGCCACCTCGCATCCTATAGATCCCTCAACGGGTTGGTACTTCCCTGACAAGCAGGGTTGGTAGGACGTGGATCCCGCTGATGAGACGTAGAATCCTGCAGGAGCAAGAATGCAGCTTGTGCCTGCCGAGTCTGGCTGGTAGGTACCCGGTTCACAGGTTTCGGGATGCGTCGATGCATTGACCGAGGTGTATTGCCCGGGTGAGGTCGACGAGCATGAGACGGCTCCCTCGTTGGAGCTATATCGTCCAGGTGGACAGGGTTTTTGCTCGGTGGCTGAGGCAGTATCGACGTAGTATCCTGGGCTAGCCCTCAAGCAAGCGGTCGCTCCGGATGTCGAGGAGTACCTGCCGATAGTGCACGCAGATTGGAAGGTCTTCCCTGGGGTCTCCACCATGTGGCCGGGATCGGCGAGGAGACAGGCCTGGGATCCTGCGTTGGGCTGGTACGACCCAGCGGGGCATATCGTCTGCGTCAATGCACCCTCGTTTGGGACATGGTAGCCCGGGATCGAGTCTATGCAGGACGCTTGCCCCCCGTTGGGTTGGTAGGTACCGCTCTCACACATGACCAGGTTCCACGGCAGACCCTCCTCAGCGTAGTGCCCGGGCGGGGACTCTTGGCACGAGTTGGGGGCGTCTTGATACCACCCAGATGGGCAGCCTTCGGCCCATAGGTCGAATGGGGCGTTGATCCCATCGTTGTCTGAATCGAGGTCATCCAGCGCTATCTTCGCCGTACCGGGGAGCTGCATGAGTTCTGGTATGCGAGTCCCCCAGAGGACTTGATGCTGGGTCTGGTTGACGTTGTTCCAGGCATAGGCCCCCCAGCAGTGGATGTCGTTTGAGGAGTCCAAGCCGCATGCGTTCGCAGCGCCCATGACAACCGCTGTGTAATTCCCACCAGTGTGGACTTGATGGGGTGCTGCACGATCCGAACAATTATCGTTACCGCCACCACCTGTGCCGCCATAGTAGTAACATATCGCGTTGTTCGAGCCATTGTAGTCACCCGTGTTGCCGCCCCAGTTATCGCCCCAGCAGTGGGCCCCGGCTTGGTCGTATATCGCGCAAGCCTGGGCGGTTGTGGCGGACATGCTTGTCATGCTCCCCCCCGAAGGGCCTTGGATCAGAGTAGGCACCACTGCCCATGCCCCGTTGCTGTTGTTGCCGATCCCTTGCTGGCTCTCCGTGTTTGCCCCCCAGCAGATCCCGGCTCCAGAGTCGGTCATCGCACAGGAGAACACCCAACCGGTGACTACCTGAACGAAGCTGATATTCGCTGGATCCTGGATTGTGACTTCCGTGTTTGACATTGTTAACTTTCTCGGACTGAGGTTGTAATGATGGTAGGAGCAACCTTGGTTCCCTGTTATGGGGTCATCGGCAACGAGGTCCCCACCGGTGACCCTGCAATTCATGTCGGACCCCCAGCAATACACCCCGCCATCACTGCCTGTGGCACATGTGTGCTCGCCCCCGACGCTGACGGACGTGACTGTGACTCCCGTTGGCATGGCGATTAGTTCTGGGACCAGTATACCACTCGCGCCATTAGCGCATGGGTTGTAGTAGGTGGTCCCCAAGTTATTACATATCTGCCCATTGCCAACCTGTCCCCGGCTGTTGTACCCCCAACAATACAGGTCGCCATCGGTGCTGATTATGCATGTGTGAGAACTCGGCCCCTGCGAGAGTGACTTTGCGACGACGCCCTGTGGCAAAATGGCCTGAGTCGGGACGAGTACGCTCCCCCCGATTTGCCCGTTGCCGATCTGACCCTCGACGTTGCTGCCCCAGCAGTAGACGGTTCCTTGGGACGTAAGGCCACATGCGTGGTCTAGGTGTGCCGAGACCTCTACGATGCCCATTCCGTCCAGAGCGTCCACATAGGTCATGTTATGGTAGGCCATTTCGCCCTCGACTCCAATTCCGGTTTGACCATAGTCTGTCCTTCCCCAGCACACCACACTGGAGTTCTCAGTGACAGCGCAGGCGAACTGCCTTCCGATCGAAAGTGTGTCATGGGTGTCGATGTGGCCCAGCACTTGGCCAGGAGAGTTGCTGGAAAAGGACTCCATACGAATCTCATCCGAGGGAAACTCGGTTTCCGTTCTGGATTCCGGTTCAATCAACAGAGAATGTGTTGAGAATAATACCATCAATGTCGCAAGAAGTATGCCTGTCCACGGACCCTTCGCCATGGAGGGCTTATCGGCCGGGGGAAAATAGAGGTTTTCACTAAATCCAAGACGGTATTGCCCCCAAAACCAATCAAGCCAAGGCCTCATAGTTCACTTCGGCTTCTTCGATGTGGATCTCATCGACGTCCATTTGGGCGAGTTGGAGCTTCCCCGATAGCTCATCGTTCACCGCATGCCAGTAGGAGTAGGACTCGATTACCCAGATCCCGGACTCACGTGTGCCGTTGCCCGATCCCTTGACACCACCGAACGGAAGATGGGCCTCTGCTCCCGTCGTGGAGTTGTTTATACCCGTCATCCCTGCTTTTATGCCTGTTTTGAACCTGTAGGCCTCCAACCTGTCGTTGGTGTAGATAGCACTGGACAACCCATATGGCGAGGCATTTGCCAAGTGTAGGGCATGATCGAAATCTCGGGCCTTGACGATGGTGACGGCAGGGCCGAAAATCTCCTCGTGGAAGCATTCCATGTCCTCAGTCACGCCCGTGTATACGTGAGGCCACATGTACACACCTTCCTCGGCATCCGCTACGAAGCCGTCTGGCGCCGAGTCTTTGGTAATTCGACCCTCTCCGAAGATGAGATCGGCGCCGCTGGCCTCGCAAATCTCGAGGCTTTGGAGGAACTCATCGGCGTATTTCGATGAGAGCATGGGGCCGTAGAGAACGTCACCGTCCCTCATTGAGTCACCGATCTTGGTTTTCCTGACTTTCTCCATGAACAGTCCCATAAAATCGTCATAGATCTTCTCGTGGACGATCAGGTTTCCTAGGCTAGTGCATCTTTGCCCAGCTGTCCCGAATCCAGCCCAGTAGGCACCGTCGACCGCATTTTCGAGGTTTGCTGATGGCATGACTACCAAGGGGTTTTTTCCACCAAGTTCCAGTGAGCAGGAGACTAGATTTCGTCCGCAGATCTCCCCGATCATCTTCCCAACCGCTGTTGACCCCGTGAAGGATATTTTGTTGACGAGGCCCTCGTCAACTGCATCCACGAGGTATTGGCCTGCCCCGCTTCCTTTACCGTGAACGAGATTTATCACGCCGTCAGGAAGTCCGGCCTCGTGCATGATCCTGGCTAGGGCGAAAGACAGGAGTGGGGAATCCTGTGGGGACTTCCAGACGCAGGTGTTGCCGCACATGATTGCGGGAATCATCTTCCAGAATGGGACCGCTGATGGGAAGTTGCATGAGTTGATGATTCCGCAGACTCCCAGCGGCCTTCTGTAGGTAAACAGCTCTTTGTCAGGAAGTTCACTGTTGACCGTCTGGCCATAGAGCCTCCTCCCCTCGGACTGGAAAAAAAGACAGGTGTCTATAGCTTCTTGAATTTCACCGGCACTCTCTTTCAGGGTCTTCCCGATTTCCCTTGTTTCCAGCCTGACCAAGGCATCTTTCCTGTCCATCAGCAACCGGCCCATGTTCCCGATGATCTGTCCCCTTGTCGGGGCAGGCGTTCCCGCCCAGGAGGGGAATGCAGATCTTGCAGCTTTCAAAGCACTGTGAACATCCGCCTTGGTCGACAGGGGGAATTCACCCAATGTGTCTGACAACAACGCGGGGTTAAGTGAATGGAATGTGGCACCATCTGAGGCAACTTCCAACTTTCCATCGATTATGTTGTATCCACGAATCATCGGCGAGCCGTTGGGGTTGTCGTTTTGCATGTGCTCAAAATCTGCTGCTAGGACGTGTGTCATGACCTTCGCAGCCATACCCTTCAAATGAATGCTGCTAAGACCGTTTGACCTAGATTCTAACAAATCCTGAGCCAATATCGAACTTACTGTATGGGGGTTTAAGGGGGGCGGAGTCCATGGGTCATAACGAGGAACAAGCATGTCAGACGGAGAGGGAGAACTCACGCTTAGGGTTGCCAAGGCCATACCGAGTGACGTCGGGCATGGGAGAGCTAGGGTACCGTTCGATAACGATCTCAACCTCAAGCCGGGCGACGTCATAGAGATTAACGGAGAGAAGTCAACGGCAGCGATCGTATGGCGGTGCAGGCCCGAGGACGCCAACCTGGGAGTCATTCGAATCGATGGTATCATACGAAAAAATGCATCAGTATCCCTCGGAGACAGAGTGACCATCCGAAAGGTCGAGGTCACCGAATGCGAGAAACTGGTTCTTTCACCGGTAATGGCGAAACAACAGAAAGTCAGGTTTGGACCGGGGATCGAGGGTTTCGCAAGAAGAGGACTGAACAAGAGGCCTGTAGTGTCAGGGGACAGGATCTTCATCCCAGGAATGACCTTGTTTGCGGAAGCCCTGCCCTTCCAGATCGTGAGCACCAAGCCTAAGGGGATCGTACAGGTCCTACCTTCGACGGAGATCGTGATCAAAGAAGATCCCGTTGACGAGGAAGATGAGAGCATCATACAATCGATATCGTATGAGGACATTGGCGGGCTCGGTGATCAACTCCAGAAAGTCCGGGAGATGATTGAGCTACCCCTGAAACACCCAATCCTCTTTCGCAGGCTTGGCATCGATCCACCCAGGGGTGTTCTCCTTCACGGGCCTCCAGGGACAGGAAAGACTCTCATCGCGAAGGCAGTTGCTGCTGAGACTCAGGCCCACTTCACGTCAATAAACGGGCCAGAGATAATTTCGAAATACTACGGAGAAAGCGAGAAGCAACTACGCGAGATTTTTGACGATGCCACCTCCAACGCCCCGGCTATCATCTTTATCGATGAGCTTGACTCCATTGCACCAAAGAGGGAAGACGTCAGTGGCGAGGTCGAAAGACGAGTTGTCGCCCAACTCCTCACCCTGCTTGATGGAATGCAGGGCCGGGATAATGTCGTAGTGATCGGGGCTACCAACAGGAGAGATGCCATAGACCCCGCTCTCAGAAGACCTGGACGATTTGATAGGGAACTTGAGATCGGCGTCCCAGACAAGAACGGACGTTCTGAAATCATCGACATCCACACACGCGGCATGCCGATCAGCGATGATTTCGAGATGGAATGGTTGCTGGAGAACTCCTATGGTTTCGTGGGGGCGGATATTTCTGCACTTGTCAGAGAATCCGCGATGAAGGCACTCCGTAGGTATCTCCCTGAGATCGATCTGGATCAAGATGAGATACCTGCCGAGGTATTGGAGAAAATGGAAGTAAAGATGGCGGACTTTCGAGAAGCGATCAAGGAAATTGAGCCCAGTGCACTCAGGGAGATTTACGTCGAAGTCCCAACGGCATCATGGGACGATGTTGGCGGTTTGAGCGAAATCAAGGAGCGCCTGAAAGAGAGCATTGAGTGGCCGTTGAACCAACCGGAGACTTTCGAACACTTCGGGATCAAACCCCCTCGTGGAATCGTACTCTTTGGGGCTCCCGGCACGGGTAAGACCTTGATCGCAAAGGCAATCGCGAATGAAGCAAAAGCCAACTTCATCTCGATCAAAGGCCCAGAAATGATCTCTAAATGGGTAGGGGAGTCTGAGCGAGCGGTCAGAGAGGTCTTCAAGAAGGCGAAACAGGCCGCCCCCTCCATCATTTTCCTTGACGAGTTTGAGTCAATAGCGGGGGTTCGAAGGTCGATGACAGGCGAGGGATCGGACGTCATGAACAGGGTTGTCAATCAAATCCTTTCAAGCATGGATGGGGTGGAATCCATGGAGGGCGTGATCGTAGTCGCAGCGACAAACAGGCCTGAGATGATCGATCCGGCACTCCTCAGGAGTGGTAGATTCGAGAGAGTCCTGCACGTCCCTCCCCCGGACAGGCAGTCGAGGTTGGAGATCCTCAAAATACACTCTTCCGAGATGCCATTAGGCCGCTTCAAGCTCGATGACATCGCTGACGACCTTGAGAACTACACTGGTGCTGACATAGAAGCAATATGCAGAGAGGCAGCCTTGATAGCGATGAGGGCGGGCAAGAAGACAGTATCAAAGAGCCATTTCGAAGAAGCGGTCAACAGGGTGAGGCCAACGGTCAACAAGGACATGCTAGAATACTACTCTAAGATGGAGGAGACACTTGTCAGTGGTCTGGAGTCTGTAAAGAGGAACACCAACTCTCTTCAGGGTATCGAGTCAGTGTGATCGCCATGCCATCGGGTTTCGGCCGTGAAATTCTGAATCGTCCGATACTCGATGGCGCAGGTGACACTCTCGGGCATGTATCCGATCTCGTAATGGATACGAGGACCGGTGATGTTCTGACCCTGCTAGTTATGATCAGCGAGGAACTTGACCCAGCTCTGCTCCCTTGGCCAACTGTAGATGGGCTGTTGGAGGTCCCCACTAACGAAGTTGCCGAAGTCTCAAATGCCATACGGTTGAGATAGCTAGATCTCACAAAGTCGGATAACCGTCTTATAGCGTTGGACTCGGTTGGAGCATGCTGCTGGGCGGTGGACTGATGATGAATGGGCCGAGGCGATCTTCCAAGATCTTCAATCGGACGAACAGACAAAGGCTCCTGCAATTCTCTTTTTGGTCTGTTTTGACACTCCTAATCGCATTCATCGCATCAACCTACATCGTTGATGGGAAGACACAACAATCTGCATATGGAGACGACTGGGATGATCTTGGCGATTTCAGGTCCGAAATTAACTCAATGGGGGTCAGGACCACAGCCATGGTTTCAAGCCCACTCCTTCTCTCTGAAATCGATAACCCCGAGGAGACTGTGTTTGTTGTGTCCGGGGTGGAGCGTGACACGATATCCCTACCTCGATTCACAGATGACGAATCCATAGTGGAATTGTCTGACTCCGACGGCTACACTGGTTCAGAGATCGAGGCAATCGTGGAGTATGTGCAAGCAGGTGGAACACTCCTCTTGATGGATGACTTTGGTTACTCGTCTGCATTGGCCCAAGAATACAATATCGTCTTCTCTAATCACCAATTGTATGACGGAGAGGCATGGGCCAGGGAGCTGGATTACAATTACGTGTGGACGAATGTCACCAATGCGTACAATCTGACTCAGACCTCTGGATCGACCTCAGTTTACCATCCATGTTTAGCAGACAGAGATGCTGACCTAATTCTGGACTTGATCGACCCTGACCCAGATTCGCAGAATGTGGGATTCACCCCAACCGATGACTCATTCGGTATGTGCGGGCACCGATGGGACTCCGAACAAAAAACATATGATTTCTCAGAGAGTTATGACCTCCTGACGAGCAAACCTTCTGCATTCGACAAAGAGTCCTCGTTCTCCCCAGCAGAGAATCGCTATCCTATAATCACCTCTACGCTGGATTCCTACTTAGACTCAAACGATGATGGTGATTTGACTCCGGCATTTGAGGCAGCTGGGATACAAGGGGACGAACAGGGACCATTCGCAGTTTATGCCAGGATTTGCTCTTCCAGATTGTGCGCTGAGCCTTCCTCAGGGCAGGTCCACATCGCCTCAGACGGCTCACTTCTCATCAATGCTATTTACTCATCATCGAACATCGATGGATCTAACGTCCCGGACAATGACAACAGGATATGGGCATTGGACATAATCGCCGACGCCCTATTGATCGGGAATGGTTCCTTGAAGCCGAGTGAGAATGCCGTGGTGATATTTGATGAGAGTCGGCACCAACAAACGAACCCACTTTCCGACACATACAACCTGGCATACTACTTCCTGGTGTACTTTACAAATGACTGGATGGCGATGCTCATACTGTTCCTTGCGCTCTTCATGATGTTGGAGGTGGTGCTAATTCGCAAAGAGGACCCTGAGGACTGGCGACATGTCTTCAGGATAATTTACTATGGTTTTGGAGATGCAAAGAGGTATGAGTTTTACCAGCATCCAGAAAAAATAAGACAGGTATTCTTGTCGAAGATAAGGAGCACAAACACGATGACTAGGGAGGAGTTCGACTCGTTGTCATCAGAGGAGCTCCAGACTCTAGTGGACGACCAAGTGCTACTTCGATTTATCTATGACAATCGTAAGTACAAGACCCAAGAGCTGGTTGCTATCGTGAAGAGGATGCGAGAATGGGGCCCGGACGACAATGAGCCCGACGAAGATCTGATGGACATGTGATATCGATGTGGACAAGAAAGGCAACCATGATGCTCGTCGGGGGGGTATCACTAATTCTCGTGGGGATGATGGTGAGCCATTTTCATCTGATGATTCTGGGCATGCTCATGGTATCTCTGCTTGTGATGGCCAGTTGGATAAGCGGATATCCAAAACTGGTTGTTGAGAGGGAATTGTCGGAAGAAAATGTGTACAAAGGAGATGACATAACAGTGACTCTCACGATCAGCAACCAATCAAGACGCAGGACTCAGACATTGGATATCTACGACAATGTTCCCCATGAGATGAAGATCAGAAGGGGCATAAACATGATCAGGGCTAATCTCGGTCCAGGACAATCAACTGTGTTGAGGTATACTGTTAGATGTCCATTGCGAGGGCACTTTTCCATAGGGCCCACCTCCTTGAGATACAGGGACGTATTTGGGCTGTTTACCGATGAGGGCGTAGCAGACAAGAGGAGCGACGTAATCGTATTCCCCCAAGTCAGGGACATCGAGGACGCGTTGCTTCGATCAAACGTCCCCAAGATGTATACTGGAGCTACGACCCTCAGGACACCAGGTCAGGGAACCGAATTTTATTCCTTAAGGGAGTATATGCCGGGAGACTCATTCAGATCGATCAATTGGAAGGCCTTCGCGAGAACAGGGGACCTGATGGTCAACGAGAAAGTCCGTGACGCAGTCACTGACGTCCACATTCTTTTCGACACAAGGGACATCTCAAGAATCGGCACAGTTCTCAAGAATCCACTCGAAATGGGGGCCGTGGCGACCGCATCCGTATCTAACCATTTCATCAGAAGGAGGGACGCAGTCTCACTGACAACTTATGGTCGAAGGATGGACCATCTCCCAGCAGAGGCGGGGGATAAGCAGCAATACAAGATTCTGAGCCTACTTGCTGGGGTATCCGCAGGGGGAACAATGCCCCTCCAAGCAGTGACCAATGCACTCATACCTAGGATGAATCGGGGTTCACCAGTTTTCGTTGTGAGTAGCCTTGAGGGGGACGGGACCACATTGCCTGCGATTAGGGCCTTATCCAGTCACGGACATACTGTCTATGTCCTTTCTCCCAATTCAATCGACTTGGAGCGACTTGTGAGTAGAATTCCAAGGATGGCGTATGAGGTGCTAAAGATGGAGCGGCAAAATAGGCTGATGTCGTTGAACGGTTATGGGGCTAATGTGATTGATTGGGTTCCGGACATTGACCTTGCACAGGCTCTGTTGCAAGTAAAGAAGGGATAGGTGAGTGAAATGAGTTCCGAGGGAGTCGAAAGCGGTAAATCTCTGAGATTGCGATCCGTCAGGACCCGTTGGCAGATCTTGGCCCTACAAATCGTGGCGACTGCGTCACTGGCAGCGCTAGTGTTGACCATGACTTCGAAATATGGAGAATGCGACGAGGACTTCATCCAAGAAGCAGATGGGGAGAATTATTGGTGCCCAGCGTTTGAGCATACTCGTGGGATCGTCTACGTAGAGGACTCCTTCGAACGGGAATCAATCTTGCCTGATTTCATCACCGGGGCAGATCAAGTTGGCAACTCATCATTGTTATTTCCCACAATTTTTTGCTTGCTTCTAACCGGCGCTCATGCTTACACTTCCACTAGAGGGACAAAATTCCGTCGAAGATTGAGAGTTGGAATCTATACCACGGCCCTACTCTTCGGCTTGGGCCCCTTTCTCTTCGAATGGATATCTGGAATGGTCACTTACAGGCAAGCATACATTCCCTTTGGCCAGAATCTGGACATATTCAACCATGCTGACAGGCTCTCGGTCCCAATGCAGTTGATGTCAGAGATCATTGTCATGGGAGTGGTCTTCGTCCCAGTTTTATTCGGTTTGATTGGAATATGGAACCTTTCAATGAGGTCAATAGTGGCGACCATGAGCTACGTCGTCATGTTCATGATATTCCATGCCCTTTTGACATTCGAGGCTGTTCTCGACTCAGTTCAAGGCATAGGACTGAAACCACTTCCTGCGCAGATCGGGGAATCTAGCATGTTCGGTGGACTGGTCTCACCGCTTGCATTTGAGCTGATTACCATCTCAGTGGTGCTTTTCTTATTCTACGAGTCATCTCACATGTGCATACGCCTGTTCGAGTACGTAGCTATGTTGCCAGAGAGCGCCAGGACAGACAGCGAACACATCAGGATGTTTCAAACCGTCTTGAACACCCACCTCTTCCAACTCTTTGGTGTTATCTCCCTAGCGACCCTCCTGACTGCAATAGCATTGGATTTTGATGAGATTCTGATAACTGTAATTTCTGAGTTTCAACCAAATCAGTGGAGTCAGCAGGTGAATGATTCACTGGAGTTGCAAATGACCTATGGTAAGGTAATTTCAGCAGGCCTATTCCTCCTCTTCGTGAGCATGGCCCGATATCTAGTTCCATGGCAATTGGTCTTAGGTTGGTTTGAATCACTATTCAGAGGAGGCTCGAAAAAGCCAGTTTCCGATTCTGAAAGTTGATATTACCTAATTTTTAACAGACGCTCGAGGACCCTGACGGTGAACTCCGATGCAAACAAGGAAATCAAAATGAATGCTGGGTAGATAAGAAATGAAGAATTACTGGAGTCTGGTGGAACTGTACCTCTTACGTAGGAGGCCAATGAAATCGCCCCGATGATGTATGCGGAAAGTACAGCCCTTTCCAACCAAGGGGTAGACCTTCTTCCAATAGGAAGATTGGAATTTGGAAGTGGCGGTGTTGGATCCATAACATGTCCAGATGTGCCCGATGCAAGAACCCTCCTCCTTCCATTGTGTTCAAACACAATTACCTCCACGGAGGCTCATGTGTGGGCTGCAAGTAGAATCCTGTAGCCGTTGTGAAAATCCGAGCGTGGTGTATCAGCCATACAGTGGTCAGAGGCTATGTGGTAGGCATCTTAGAGCATCAATAAGAAAGAGAGTCTCCAAGGATCTCAGGAACCAGCTATCACTTCCCAAGGACGCTAGAGAGGCCGATGGGAGCCCTTTTCGAATTCTTGCTGCAGTAAGTGGGGGGAAGGACTCAGCGATAATGCTGCATATGTTGTTTGACATATTGGGAAAACGGCGAGATGTAGAGATCGTCGCCGGGGTCGTAGACGAAGGCATAGACGGATACAGATCCCCTTCTATAGACTGTGTTGAGGAATTGTGTTCAATGATGGATGTGGAGTTAGTCAGAATAGGATATGAGGACATAGGATACCAGCGGATGGACGAGGTTGTCAAGATCATGCCGGCCATTGCGGAAAAAAACCCCGATGCAAAGGGGATGATGCCTTGCTCATTCTGCGGGGTGTTCAGGAGGCAAAGCCTGAACACTCTTGCTGAAAAGACAAATGCTAGGGCCATGGCATTGGGGCATAATCTAGATGACATGGCACAGTCGATTTTGATGAATTTGCAAAAAGGGGAGGTTGAGAGGTCAGTGAGGCTGGCTCCTCACACCCAAACTCCAATCGATGGGCTACCACCTAGAATAGTGCCCCTAAGATGGATACCTGAGCAGGAAATCCACGCACTCGCGATGGTCATGGGGCTACCGTTTTTCCATGGGGAATGCCCTCACGCCGCTGGAGCCCAGCGTCAAGCGAGCAGAAACATAATTGCAGCACTCGAGACAAACACACCGGGGGCTAGACACGGACTCTTACACAGCCTGGAGAATATCCGAGAGGCCTTCTCACTCAGCGGAGAAGGAAACATGGATGTGAAATCCTGCTCGGTCTGTGGTGGGGTCACGAGTAGGGAAGTTTGTCAGTCCTGTACGATGAAATCATGGCTGAATGAACAGACTTGAATCCCTATCTCCCCTTTCTGTATAAATACCGCCACCCCTAAGGGTGGATTTATGCAGAGAGAAGATCTTGAGGGCATGACTGTGGCCAATCTGAAGGTTTTACTCTCAGAACTATCTCTTCCAGTCTCAGGCAAGAAAGCCGACCTCATTGAAAGAATTCTTCAGAACCAAAGTCCCGATACTATTGACGTGGAACCTTCGCCTAAGAAGGAAATTGACGACTTGAACCAAGATCCTACTCGCGAGGATATCGAAACAGTTGTCTCAAACATGGTGGAAGGTCGAATAGCAAATGAAGAATCAGAGATCACACTCCAAACAATAGTGTTGATCGGTGTTGTAGTACTTGCCTTGGGGTTGGTCGTCCTCTCTCTTTGAAATCCCCTAGTCGATCATATTGTCTTGAGTTCTCTGTTTCCGTCGCCTCCAGGCCCAACCCATGGGTCTGGTTTGTTTCCGAGGATTTCGTCTATGGTCTCCATATGATTATCAGTAAGCCTCTTTGCAACTTCTATGCATCCTAGATTCTCTTTCAGTTGATCCTCATTCGTGGCCCCCAATAGAATGGTCGAGACATTCTTGTTCTTCAAACACCATGCCAGTGCGAGTTGGGCCATACTGCAATTCAACTCATTTTCAGCCAGAGACGCCAACTTCCTGAGGACCTCTATCTCGCCCCTTTCCTCCCTTTCTCGCAACTCTTCCTTTAACCAACTGTAGATTTCAACAGTCGCCCTGGATCCTTCAGGTATGCCATCATTGTATTTGCCCGTGAGGAAACCCGAACGTAGTGGCGACCAAATGGTAGTCCCTAGGGAATAGGGGGGATTGAACAGTGGGAAATATTCTGTTTCGAAGCGATCCCTGTGCAACATGTTGTATTGCGGTTGCTCAAAGGATGGCGGTTCCAGCCCCTCAGTCCTTGCAATCCAGAAGGCCTCAGTAATCTGTTGAGCAGACCATTCACTCGTCCCCCATGATGTGGAAGCCCCGGATCTTACTATGTCCGACATGGCTCTGACTACAGTCGACGTAGGTGTGTGGGGGTCAGGCCTATGGCAAAAAACCATGTCCACGTAATCCAAACCTAGACGATCCAGTGATGAATCAATCCCCTCCATAATGTGCTTCCTCGACAATCCTCGTTCGTTAACCCCGCTCCCACCCCAGAAGATTTTGGTGGTTATCACCAGATCCGACCGCCTCCAAAGTTCCGGGTCATCCTCAATCAATTCTGAAAGTGCTATTCCGAAGATCCTCTCGGCTTCCCCTGGAGGCGTACCATAGGCCTCAGCGTGATCGAAGCAGTTCACTCCTGCCTCACGGGCGATGGTCAGCAACTGCTTTGCTTTTTGGATTCCGGCTTTTCCCGAAAGCTCTTGTTTTACACCATAAGTCGCCCAGAATCCATATGAGAGCACTGAAACTTGCAAGCCTGTGGCCCCCATCATCCGATAATACATATTGTCCGCCATGTACTGTGCTGGGCGAGTGCTGTACTCAAGATTTATGACTACGCTGATCTAATATTGTCCCTCGAAAGTATCACAAGGCATATGGATGGACTGCCCTCGTAGCGGATGCGGGATACAACATGGACCTCATTACAATGGATGACCTAACCAATGATGAATCGATATCACTTCTGGAGGACGCCAAGAGGTTAATGCCTGTAGCCAGTGGGTCAGCATATCTACCTCTTCTGGAGGGAAAGGTGTTAGGGAATTTGTTTTTTGAAAATTCGACGAGAACTAGGCTATCTTTTGAAACCGCTATGAAGAGACTCGGCGGCGAAGTACTCAATTTGAGTGACGTCGGCTCATCGGTCAAGAAGGGCGAGACTCTCTATGACACTATGCAGATGATAGATGGATATGCTGACATAGCGGTAATTCGACATCCCAGACAAGGAGCCGCACAATATGCTGCAGACGCGGTGGAGATACCCATTCTGAATGCTGGGGATGGTGCAGGTAATCATCCCACCCAGACCTTACTCGATTTATTCACAATCAAGCAGGGACATGGAACTATCCAGGATCTTCGTGTGGTTCTGGTCGGCGACCTTAGGTATGGGAGGACAGTACATAGCCTAAGTCACGCACTAAGCCGTTTTGGGGCCTCGCTGACCTTCGTTTCCCCCGAGAGCCTAATGATGCCGGAAGAAATAGTTAGAGATCTAAAATCAAATGGGTGCGATGTATCCGAAACTTCCGATCTATTATCTGTACTGGGATCCTCGGATGTCGTTTACATGACCCGGATACAAAGGGAAAGATTCCCGGACGTGGCAGAGTACGAGAAAGTGGCCGGAATATACACTATAAAATCCGATGACTTAGCAAATGCTCCCTCTAACTTGATGATTATGCATCCACTGCCGAGAGTCAGTGAGATTCACCCTAGCATTGACTCTACTAGTCATGCTTGGTACTTTAAACAGGCATTCAACGGCGTTCCTACTCGAATGGCTCTTCTGTGTCGAAGTCTCGGAGTCCCAATTCCGGAGGTGATAAAATGAGCGAAATGAGGAGAGTTTCAGCGATATGCAATGGAACGGTAATCGACCACATACCATCTGGAAGAGCCGTACAAGTAATGCGAATGTTGCACATAGACGGGTCTCAATCCAATCCAATCTCTCTTGTAATGAACGTACCAAGTGGTAAAGTTGGTAGGAAAGACGTGTTGAAAATCGAGGATAGGGAATTGAGTCAAGAAGAACTGGATAGGCTGGCCCTCGTCGCACCCTCTGCCTCAATCGCGATCATAAGGAATTATGGTGTTGCTGAAAAAAGGCAAATCGAACTTGGAAACGAACTTATCGATATAGCAAGATGTTCGTTCTTCAATTGTATAACTCAAAATACCAATGAGCCATTACCACACAAACTGAGGGTTATTTCAACGGAGCCGCTGGAGATTAGATGTGCATATTGCGGAATGTCCCAATCCGTCAATCAAATTGTCGAGTCATTGGTCTAATGCCAATTATGGGGCTATGAGAAGTTTCCAACAACTCAACATCCAAGTATAGTTATGAGAATTCAATAGATGCCGGTGGTTTCCTGATGTCAGAAAAGAAATTGAACGTTTTCCTTCATTTCAGGAAAGCAGGAGGCACCAGGATGGTCAACCTCGCTTTGGCAAACGATGAGTCTTTGTGGGATAATCATGACAACGGCAAGCCTTGCGATAGCTCAGGTACCGTTGTCGACCTGACCAAATTGACCTTTGAACAATCACTCAATTTTTTTGAGGATGCAATTTCGATGGGGAAGTCATTTATTTCGGTAGGAAGAGGAAAAACATTCATCGAGGCGGCTATTAGCCACCCTCATGTAAGAACGATTTGCTCGTTGAGGAATCCGAAGAAGACCTGCCTATCAAATTACAACTACGACTTTTACCTTGTTGAAGCACATGATAAGAATCTAAGCGGTTACCTCCAGAGAAAACAGTATTCCAATCCCTTCATCAAGTCAATATTGTATGAAGGAGGCGATGTTGAGTTTAACCAGAACTCCGTCGAAGAGGCCGTGAATATTTTACAGAAATTCGATGTGTTGTTTGAATTGGGGCATCCAGATTCTGATACATTGATGTCCCGACACCTGGGATGGAGGAATTTTGATGTCAAGTCCCATAGCACCCGAGGGGAAGATCGATTGTGGAAGGTGGTGAATATGATCAAAAAAGGCCGGGTAATTAGAGCAGTGGCCCTGATGCTCGGCCGAAAACGAGGGAATCCGGAGGAAGTCCCTGAGGCTACAATTAGCCTAGATCAGGAATTGATGAACAGACTATTCAAATCTGCATAAGATATGAAGAGCAGGTTCTTACAATCTGTCTAGAATAGATTTGAACACCTCGGATTTGGTTCCAACTGAGCGGGCCTCCAACCTCTTCAAAATTAACTCCGGCGTCGATCTCGCTGGAATGCCTATCTTCGGAACTCTATCCACAATCAATTCCAATTCCTCATCCAGTCCCTTTGCTTCTATACCATCAACCCTAGCCTTGAATTTCATTTTCCTGCATATCGAAGATCCAATATGTGTCACCATCAACATAGCATTCGCGGAATTCTTCGCTGCCACATCCAACAGACCTGCAAGAATACCAGCCGCAGCCTCTGGTTCCGTGATAGCCTCCAACTCATCTGCAAGGACGAATTTTTTTGAATCAGAGTCAACTATGCTAGCAAGCCCAATCAAAGTTCTCTCAAGCGCCCCAGCACTCTGAGTTCCAATCACTTTGGACATTATGTGTATCTCTTTGGCTAGCGAAATCTCAGCTTCATCTGATGGAACTGGCAACCCCGAATGTGCTAATAGTAGAATGATTCCAACGCCCTCGATTAACGAGGTTTTACCTCCAGAATTTGCACCCGTAAGCAGAACGATCGAGCCATCGAAAGACTGTCCTGGGAGGCTTCCAAATCCATAGTCAATTGGTACTGGATCAATGCCAAGGAGTGGATGGCGTAACCCCCTTATCTTACAACTCGGATTGGAATCATTGATTAATTTCGGAAGATTGCACCTCCGTTCTCTGGACCATCTCGCTATACCGATCCAGAGATCAACATCTATGATTTCAGAAACTGAATTGTTTAATTTATCAGATAGTAATATTGCTGATTGAACTCTCCTACTGAGTATCTCATCCTTTTTCTTGGAAATTAACAGATCGATTTCTCCTTCTATCGAAGCAAGGGCTTCTTTATTGAAAAGACAAGGATAGTCGCTTTGAAAACAATCAATTGGTGCCTTGATGCCTATTGGAGAGAGAAATTTTTCAAGTCGCCCTCTACCCTCTTCCAGGGCAAACTCTATTGATTCTGACACTTCATATTTTAATCGATTTTGCAGACCTAAGCTGTCTGTGTAATATGATAGCATCTCTGATCCATCTAGAGACAATCTGTGTTCCTGAGTCGCCGCCACAATTAGGTCGTCCACACTAGTTTGAATGTTTTTCACCTCAGTCCAGAAGGAATCCCTTACCTCTTCAATTTCGCTCTCTGAAGCTTCTGGTGCGATCATTGACTCCAGCTTATCGAGGCCATCGAGAGCGTTATTCACCCTTTCACCTATTTCGCACGGCCCAATCTCTAATTTTCCTAATTGAATTAATGCAAACAGAGTTTTGTAATTGCTCTCGATGAATCTTAAAGACAACTCGGGGATCATATCCCATAAGCTGTCGTCCACACTGCATATTCTCCAACCAGGGGGCATAACCGTAGGCTGATTTGGGCCTATCCAAGTCACCCTAGGGATGCCCTCGTAGTCTTTCCACGTTTCACGTGACTCCCTTACTACTATGCGGGCAAACTTCTCAACAGTCGAAAGATGCTCCAAGTCCTCGGAGTTTTGTACTACTATCAAGCGATCTATCTTCACATTCGCTCTTCTGAGTGGACTTATGGACTTTGCAATTTTGACCCAACCTTCAGCTGCTCCGGGATATTTCGAGACGAATGAAATTGCTTCACTAACTCGATCCCTTCTGTTGTTAATTTCTTCTATGGAATCAACCGATAGTGGTTGTAGAACTCTGAGTTTGCTTTTCCCTGGTGAGGATGAAATAAACGGCTCGATGTCATGTATCATAGCGGTGTGAAGTTTCTGGCCGTCTTTGTTCCTAGCAGCATTCTCCACTCCACCTGAGAATTCTGAGACCATTTTTATAGCTCTATCCAAGGAGATTCCATCTATCTCTGACAAGGAGGCAATGTCTTTTTCTCGGATCGCTCTGATGGCCTCTGACTCTCCACCAAGGCCATCTGCTAGCTTCTTTGCCAGTGATTCCCCTACGCCTGGAATTACCATCAGGTCATTCATGGGTGAAAATCAGAAAACAGGGTATTTGATGACATCGATTGTATCAGCAGAGAAGACTATGTTTTGGGCCGATCAAATCATGGCGAGAATCACTTAATACCGCCTTTCTCGTATCTACGAGTCCACTTCAGTCTTCGGGGGTTGCGTCCGAGATTAACGTGATTTTTCCTGGCTTTTGAGTCTTTGAACCATAGTACTGTCCCATCCCTCCTCACGAACATGATCCCTGTTCCGGGCTCGATTTCTTCTTTGGTGAAAGTGCAAATTCTTGTTTCTGGCATAGGATACAACTCCCAATCATCTAGCACCTAACTTCCTGGCTTCGCGGCCCGTGTCCTTCAGCATCAGGACATCTCCAATTCTCACCGGACCTACAACGTTTCTTGTGATTATTCTTCCTATGTCCCTGGGATTGGGGGCATCGTTGACTCTTACTTTCACTTGAGTCGCCTCCCCAGTCATTCCGGTTCTGCCCACTACTTCAACGACCTCGGCCGGCCAAGACTCTTGTGACACCTTTCACACCTCACGCTGACAGTGTTTCGAAGTGGCCTTTGACCTCGTTGAAACGATCCTCTCCGTCCTTCTTTACATCGATGACTGCAACAGCGGCGGTTTTGGTTCCCTCAGACATTCCAGCTGCCTCTGCCAGATAACCCTGGTCGGGTACATACATGAATGGTATGGATTTCTCCTTGCAAATCATTGGGACGTGAGCGAGGAGTTCGCTGGGGTTGACGTCTTCTGCCATCACGACCATCATTGCAGTTCCTCTCTCTGCGGCCTTGGTCACTTCATTGGCGCCCTTCTTGAGGGATCCTCGTCCATCCTTTCCGAGTGCTTTTACCATTTCATAAACTATCTCATGGACGTCTTGCGGGGTCTCAAAGGCAACGTGTACAGTCATTGGATCAATCCTCTTGCGGTATCCTGCCGCTGAACGGGGCCTGTATAAAGACACCGCAGGGGAAGTACAATTTCAGAGAATGCCGATCAGATCCTGAACTCCCCGAGCCAGAGCAGGGGCGCCGGAAATGACAGCCCTCGGATTTGCCAAGGAATCAGAACTGTGTATCCCATCCACATGGTCTGCTAATCTCGTGAGAGCTCCCGAGGTGAATAACCCATGGGTACAGGCAGCATGCACTTCAACAGCCCCTTGCCTCCTAAGTGCGTCACTTGCCCTGCAAATTGTACCTCCGGTACTTATCATGTCATCTACTATAGCGACCACTTTCCCAGATACATCGAGGTCCTTTGGACTGTGCTCTATAGTATGGGCATCGATTCTTTTCTTTTCCAAGTAGCTATATGGGACGTCGATCAATTCCGCCACATTACGAGCCCTTTCAACTGCACCCTTGTCAGGAGAGAGAATGAAATCCGGATTAACCTCCTCTCGCAGCCAGTTGGCTATCTCTGGGACTGCTGTGACGCATCTGATGGGATGTTCGTGGTTTTCTAGGACCTTAGGTTCGTGTATGTCGAGGATAACAATTCCATCACATGCATTCGAGAGGTGCGAGGCAATTACCCCTGCAGCAACAACTTCACCTGCCGAAAACCGTTTGTCCTGCCGAGCGTATCCGTAATATGGGACTGCTAGGATTATTTTTCGACCAACATCCTCCATTTCCTGTACGCCTTCTTTTTTCAGATTGGAAAGATCGCCCCGTTGTATGTCTGCAATACTTGCCAACATCATCATGGTCTGGATTATGCCATTATCCGGAAAGGTTGAGGATACAATCACAGCTGGTTCGGACCTTATTGATTCAAAGTCTTGGGCCGGTGTCTTCAGATATCCTTCTCCATCTGGGAATCGGCGGGTTTCAGCCGGGATAAAATGCATGCCCATCTCCTTGGCGAGGGAGAGCGCAATTTCGCGGCAGGATGAGCCGCTGATGACTGGCATCTGAAATGATCCAGTGCCACATCACTCAAGACCTTGCCGGATGGATTCGATTGCAGTTTAGTCAATGGGCACCTTCAAAACAGGTCCTGTAGACGAGGACCTGCTCAGGGCGTGTAGCTTAGCTTGGCTGGAGCACCCGGCTGATAACCGGGAGGCCGCAGGTTCAAATCCTGCCATGCCCACCATTTAGTTGTTCATTTGCAAGTAGCTAGGAAGGGTCACTAGTCGGCTAACTGGACATCTCAGGATTATCTCATCTAGATACGCAGTCGTTCTTCCCAGCTGGGAGACGGGTATCGTGATTTGTTCAGGTAGCCCCATTCTTCTTTGGAGTACCCCATGGACGTTCACGACGACTCCTCTGTAGGTTCGCTTGACCTTCACTAGATCAACGACATTGCCTATGTCGATTCCGTCATTGTCCATAACGGCTCTATCCATCAACTCATCCGGCGCCCACAATTGTTCATTGATTCGAACTGTGTTCCTCCACCTCCTCTGTAATTCTCTCATTGACTTTGATAACTTCACAGAGCCATCGGGCCTGATGCTGTGAACCAATTCTTTGTGTAACGGCGCGTGGTCTGCCGGTTTTCGCATGTATTCCTCCGCCACTCCGTCTAACACCTGTATCCTCATTGACTTGACAAATTCGTCCCTGGGGTGGAATCTTTCCCCCACGATAACACCAACGAGTGTTTCTCCGACGTAAACTTCCTTCTGCAATAGTTCCTGTATTTCCAATTTCTCACTCATGTTCTTGCCTCCGATCCCGCACCCCACTTGCCCTCGATCTACAAGCATCGAGCGACAAGTCGGCATATAATCAATACTAAAGTAATTTTAATTTTTCAATTGAAAATTTACATATATAGAAAAAAATTCAATACAAAAAATTGAATATAATTAATCAATAAAAGGTAAGATGGGCATGAGTTCGAATATTTTCTAACTTAGCCTCTGACCGTGCTTGGATGGCGAATCTTCATTTGGCCCGCCCTCACAGGTCGACATGATGGACACTCGGATCGAACAGTTGAGGAACTCTTCGGGGGAAGCTGACACCCATGGCTTGAGCAATGAATTGGTGGATTCGTTTCTAAAGATCGACCCAAATCTAAACATAGCGCTGGATCTGGCAATCAAGGCAAGAGAAAATCTAGATGATGAGGTCGAAGATCTCCTTGTGAGTCTCAATGAGTCACAATTCGCAAGAGAATTACAGAAGGATTTCGTCAATTTCTACGAGCCCTCCACTGTTAATCCATATATCCCATTGGCAGCTAAAGGCCCATGGATAATCACCACCCATGGAGCGGTTGTTCACGATAATGGGGGGTATGGAATGCTTGGGATGGGTCACGATCCAACTGAGGTCATGAGTTCCATGTCTAAGTCACATGTCATGGCGAATGTCATGACTCCGTCTGTGACACACAAACGCTTTGCAGACACATTGAAGCGAGAAGTGGGACACACTCGGGGTGCCTGCCCCTTCGATCGATTCATTTGCATGAATAGCGGTTCCGAGTCTGTTACAGTTGCCATGAGGATCTCTGACATTAATGCCAGGCTAATGACTGATAAGGAAGGCCCACACCAAGGAAAGGAAATCTGGACGGTGGCGTTGGATAGTGGATTTCATGGGCGTACCGATCGCCCTGCATCGATATCGAGCTCCTGTCTCCCGAAATATCAAAAGAAACTCGCTTCGTTTAGGGGCAAATCAAATGTCAGATTCGTAATACCTAACGACATCCATGGGCTGAAGCAAGTTTTTTCCGATGCAGATCGTGAGGGGGCTTTTGTTGAATTAATCGCAATGGAACCGGTCATGGGGGAGGGAAATCCAGGGCTAATGCTGGACAGGGAATTCTATGACCAGGCAATTTCACTAGCAAATCAACACGGAACACTTATTCTGATAGATTCCATACAAGCAGGCATCCGAGGTCAAGGTTGTTTGAGCATAGTAGACTACCCTGGTTTCGAGGATTGCCAAGTTCCGGATTTTGAAACATGGTCAAAGGCCCTAAATGCAGGTCAATACCCATTATCAGTTCTCGGAATGAGTAAGAGAGCGTCCGATCTGTATGCTGTGGGAGTCTATGGGAACACCATGACAACAAACCCTAGGGCCCTAGAAACGGCCATATCCGTTCTCAACAGGATAGACTCAGATCTAAGGATGAACATAAGAGACCGAGGGAAAGAATTTGTTGATAAGCTCGCAGAACTATCCGCGAGGGTACCCGGGTGTATTACCCAAGTTCAAGGAACAGGATTGCTCGTCTCCGCGGAACTAGATCCCAAGAGATTCCCTGTTGTTGGGGTTGATGGTGTTGAACAATGGTGTCGAAGACGTGGACTAGGAGTTATCCACGGGGGGTCAAACGCCCTGAGATTCACTCCCCATTTCTACTTGAGCTCAGAAGAAATCAACATGATAGTTTCAATAGTAGAATTATGTCTAAAATCCTTCGGAGCAGAAATATCCGAACCTGAGATCCTTGCACCAAACATGTGAGGAGGGTCAAGTGGTAAATTCTGTGATTGTCCGAGGGCCAGATGGGCCATTGAAAAGCGCCATTCAGAGAAGATTGGCCTCCCTCCCCCCTATTTCAGATAAGGATGAGAATGACATTGAAATTGGCGTAGGGACCGAGGCACAAGATCTCTCTATTCTGAAATACGAACAGGAGCGCAACAATGGCAGCCCCTGCATAATACTGAAGGATGTAGTTACGGATGTGGAGGATAACTTCTGGAGCGATGGTTTATTCCATTCAGTGATTAGAGATAGCATATCTGGAAAGTCGGGTTCAGGATACCCTTCGAACCCTAGATACTGGCTGCCTGTCGAAAACGTAGCAGATGCCATTAGAACCTTGGTCAGCTCCAATGTATACCCATCATCAAGTAAACCAATACTGATGACAGGTAGGAGGCCGTGGCGATGTGAGGCCTTGTTGATGGAGGCCTCGCATCTATGGGCCAGATTCCAGGCATCTAGTCTTGGGGAACATTCACCTGAGACACTCTCTGAGCCACCTCTCCACCTGTCCGATAAAACCGATGTGACGGTGAGACCAGATCTCTCAGAGCTAAACGATCTGATGCTTTCTTGTGGGGAGCCTTACGGCTGGAGACCACCTGGGTCACTCAGACTCTCTATAATGAGGGTCTTCGCGACACTTGTTTGAGTAAACAATCATCCATTCCTGATGCTGCTGATCTGCATGCGCACGTCTTGTGCAGCGCCCTTTGCGGCTTGCATAGCCTTCCTGACGCGGGTCATGGCTGCGTTGTTGCCCTTGTCGGACTTGACGGCGTCAGCCATAGTCTCGTTCAAATCATCAATCATTTTCTGTACCATATCTGCGATAGACATGTGCCTGCCGAGTGTCAATCACTCTTTGAACGTTCTCTATGCGTTTATCCAAACAAAGCTGCCCCGAGAAGAGGTAAAAGTAGGCTAGCCTCACCTTCGACGAGAACTTGGGGAGCCTCAGGTCTTATCTTGCCCCAAGATATTGCTTCACGTAGCCTAGCACCGGAAAGAGACCCATCGTATTCCGGTGCTGTGGAAATCCCTACTGCAGAATCCAGCCCCCCCCTGTACTGGTTCCACCAGATTACGTGGTGCTTACTGATCCCACCGCCGACCATCAACGCGTTAGATTTGTTGGCAGTCCAGGACATGTCAGAACAAATCTGTTCATCTGAGAGGACGTCGATCATAAAGGACGGATTTTTTTGCCTGTAGATGAACAATTGTGCACCAATTGAACCATCTGTAATGCCAGGTATAACAATCGGGATTCTGTTCTTCGCGGCCCAATGGAGGATACTGTTATCATCTTTGATGCGATCCCCGATCGCCCAACAGAGTTCCACTGTTCCGAACCCGTTCCATGGAGAATCAGACTTTGAGCCCCGCTCTTTTCCGATTTCATCCAGCCATGGCAATACCTTTTGCTCCAGGATATCCCCATAACACTCGTTTGGAATAACCACGTTGCCCAAGCGATTGAGACCGACCTTCCCCAATGCCACATCATCCAGGTTGAAATCACCATGATAGTATTGTTTGAACGTCCTCGCAAGATCGTGGTCCAGTGTTCCACAAGTCGTAATTACAACGTGGACCAATTTCCTTTTGATAAGCTCCAAGAAAAAGCCGCGAGTGCCAGTGGCGCATAATGCGGCCGGAAAAGATAGCCAGTTCACACAACCCTCTTCGTCAGAGTCCTCAAACATCGAACTAAGAATTCCTCTTGCCTTAGCCAGTTTTGAAGCTGTGAAGCCCCCGGCCTCTGACATTTGGTCTATCAGCCGAGCTGGGCTATCAATATCCTTGAAAGAATAGTCACGAACTGGACGATCGAAGGACTCAGGATCATAACTCACCATGGTACTCCATCCTTGGTCATGATTTCAATTGGTCGCTTCCCTCAATTCTGTGATTCTGTCTCTGATCAACGCGGCTCTCTCAAAGTCTAATCTTGAGGCTGCTGCCTTCATCTCCTTTTCCAGTCGACTGATCACGCGGTCATTTTGATCCATCTCACTCTCGGGGCTTTCTTCCATGGGATCAAACATGTCATATTCTGGTTGGGATATCAGTTCTAAAACTGAGTCCGAGGACGACCAAGAGCCTGTCCCGAGATCGAATTTCTTAACGAATGTGTTGATGTCCTTCTTGCCTTGTTTCTTCGCTACCAACCTTCTGCCACCTCTAATTCCCTTTCCAGCCACTCCCGCCAGAAGATCGGAAGATTCCTCTCCGAGAGTTGGCAGTGACTTACGTATTGTTTCTGGTGTTATGCCATGCCTTTCGTTGTGCTCTTGCTGGCGTTTCCTCCTCTCCAGAGTTTGTCTTATCGCACCTTCCATGGCTGGTGAAATTGTATCAGCATAGAGGATCACATTTCCCTCAGAGTTTCTCGCAGCACGTCCTATTGTCTGAAGCAAACTTCGTTCGTTTCTGAGAAACCCCTGCGCCGCGGCGTCAAAAATCGCCACAAGAGACACCTCTGGAATATCCAGACCTTCTCTGAGGAGATTTATGCCCACAATTACATCTATGTGCCCAAGTCTGAGGGCTTTAATGATCTCTGATCTCTCTAGTGTGTCGATTTCAGAATGCAGGTAGTGAGCTTTTATGCCCACTCCTTGTAGGTACTCTGACACTTCTTCAGCGAATTTGATTGTCAGAACAGTCACTAAAACCCGTTCATCACGCTCAATTCTTTGATTTATCTCACTGAGCAGATCCTGCACTTGTCCCTCGGTACTCCTTACCTCAATATTGGGGTCCAACAGCCCTGTGGGCCTGATTTCCATCTGTGCTATCCCGTCGATAGAGTTGACGACCGTTTCGATGGATCCACTCCCTTCTCTTTTTTCCGTATCCTTAGTGCCTGCTCCGCCTCTCGAAGGAACATGCAATAATTGGCGAGGGACCTCCTGTCCGGTGACCTCAGCCAAGTGACGGAACTCCCTTTCACCAGGAGTGGCACTGACATAGAGCATTTGTGGAATGAGGTCCTGAAACTCATCTATCCTCAATGGCCTGTTGTCATAGGCACAGGGCAATCTAAAACCATGTTCGACAAGATTCTTCTTCCTAGCCAGGTCTCCAGAATACATCCCTCCAACCTGTGGTAATGTGACATGGCTTTCGTCCATGATAACCAGATAACGACTTTTGTCGCCTTGAAAACTCTCGGCATTTGTCGAAAAGAAGTCCAACAAGCAATACGGCCGATCACCCACGCCTCTACCATCAAAGTGCCTGGAGTAATTCTCCACACCCTTGCAAGAGCCAAGCTCTCTGAGCATCTCTAAGTCGAATTTTGTTCGCTGTTCAATCCTGTGAGCTTCCAGATCCCTTCCCTTTGATTCAAACCAACTTGCTCGTTCTTCAAGCTCTTCCTCTATGTTTTCGAGTGCGGTGGCGAATCTATCCTCATCGGTCATGTAGAATTCTCTTGGGTGTATCCAGGCCTCTTCAATGTCATCTAATGGCTCCCAACTAACTGCTTCGCAAACTTGTAGGCGCTCAACTCCATCCCAACCGAATCTTACGCGTATGGGATCATCCCTGCTCGGCATCCAGATGTCCAGCACTTCACCGCGAAGTCTTATGTCACCTCTGGATAAATCACCGCTAACCCTCCTGTATTGGAGTGCAACCAACTCAGTTACCGCCTCACGAGGCTCGATTTTTTGACCAACATGCAACTGCAGATGCCTGTCTTGAAAAACCTCCGGTGGGTTAAGGCCATAGATTGTCGAAACAGTACCAACCGCTATGACATCAGGCCTGGAGACCAGGGAGGCTACTGTAGAGAATCTCTCTTGTTCGATCCTCTCGTTCATCTGCAATTCTTTGTCAATGTACAAGTCACGGTTAGGCAGATACGCTTCTGGTTGGTAATAGTCGTAATAACTCACAAAATATTCCACTGCATTTTCGGGAAACAATTCACTCATCTCCTGCCACAATTGCCTTGCAAGCGTCTTGTTGTGAGATAAAATTAGTGTTGGCATTTGTAGAATTTGAATAATGTTGGCCATTGCGAAAGTCTTGCCCGAGCCAGTCACTCCGAGTAAAACACACCTCTCCTGACCGGATTGAATCTGATCTACCAATTTGTCAATAGCCTGTTGTTGATCCCCTGCTGTGGCATAGTCTGAAACCAAACGAAACAAAAAAACACCTCAATCGATCATGCCCTCGGTGAATGAAAGACTTGCGAGCAGTACCCATCCTGTCATCATGGATGTCTTGAATAGAAGTTGTTGGAATTTCTCCATGTCCAAGGATGATGACTCGGATTTCGAAGCTTGCGACGTCATGACATACAGATTGACGATGCCCATCAGGATGACGCTGGGAATCCAAAGTGGGTAATTGTAGTCACGTACGTTAGTATGTCCACTCAATCCAGCGAAAAGGAAGCAAATGGACCACCCCAGCGTCAATGCGATGCTCAGGCCTTTGGTCATTTTCAGCCCAAAGGTGGCAGGAAAGGATCGGATCCCTTGGCGTCGATCGACCTCGACATCCATTCTGGCGTAATTCACGTCAAACGCTGTTATCCAAAGTGCTACGCCCATCGAGATGAAAAACAACTCTGGGAACCATGCGAAATCCCTCCCTATCCATGTGTTGGATTCCACGCCTAATATCGACTCCCATCCCGTTGTATCGGCGGATATCGCCACCCATGCTCCTGCTGGGGCTAACGCCAAGCACAGACCTATCCAGAAATGGCAAATCCAAGAGAACCTCTTCGTGTAGGGGTAGATTACGAATGCGATGACAGGTAACCATGCCATCTTCAGAGCGACCATGTTCAGTCTCCATGATGCAAACAAGAGAGTAACAAGAAATGCGATGGAAAGGGACCAAGCCTCGAATTCAGTCATCTTTCCCGAGGGAAGATGCCGTGAGGCAGTACGTGGGTTCCTTGCGTCTATTTCCTTGTCTATTAGCCTGTTCAGAGCCATGGCCAGGCCGCGTGCCCCAATTGCTGCGAGAATAATCCAGAGAAGATCCAAATTTGAGAGACTGACTTCAAAAACCTCCTCTCCATATTGCTTCTTGGCGAGGATGTAACCCATCAGAACGAACGGGAGTGAGAACAGTGTGTGTTCGATTTTTACAAAATCGAGTATATCCTTCCATTTCACTATAATCAAACTCCTACAATAATAGGTTACTTGGCCACTCCCTGCCAGCCAAGCCATCTTCCACGGCGTACTCCTGAATTCTTTGGAGGATTTCGTGATCATGTAGGGTCACAGCAGGCCAACGCCTCGCGGGCAATTCGCCATTTCGGGCAGGAATCGGGGCAGTCGCATCCCAGGCGATCCTGCTTCTGTCTGTATCCCATTTCAACCCCCTGTCAACATCAAATCGAGCGAATAATTGCCACAGGAGCCGCCTATTGGACCCCTTTGAGTGCAATTCCAGATCGTCGTCCGTGATGAACAACCAGCGCAAATTTTCTGATCCCTCTAACTGCCATACAGCCTCAGTGATTTCGTTGATGGTTGTCCTCTGCTTCGCAGCCAACTTCTCATTGGGTTCAACCATGCCATCTCGTGGTGATGGACCTCCCTCGATTTGTGTGGTTATGACCAACATGGAGCTCCTTAGCAACCTTGCCTGTTTTACACCAGGTATTTCGAGAACATGCAACTCGAAAGCAGGGGGGACTCCTGGGGGGGCATCTAGGCCCTTTCTCCATTCAGGAGTATCGACCTCTGGAGTCCCGAGGGGGAGATTGCCGCCGTGTCGGGGATCGGCCTCGGGCAATGATGTTGCATCGATGATTAATTTGGCCTGAACATTCTCATACGGATTGGCAGGATCAAGAGAATCGCCTGGAAGGCCATGAATCTCAATTATGTCCTCGGAGGGGTCAACTCTGTTATTCAAGGCGTCAAGGAAAACATTCAGATCGTGCGGGTCCTCATCCTCGTCGATCATCATCATCGTTTTGAGAAGCATCATCTGACCGGCTCCTAACAGGCCCAATGCCGTCTTTCTCGCCTGCCTCGGATATCGTTGTTTGGAAGAGACGACCGCCAGATTATGAAAGCCGGTCTCTAATGGGAGGAAGACTGATCTAACATCTCTGTGTTGAAATCTCAAGACTGGCGTGAATTGAGCCCCGATTGCCTCACCGAGGAAACCGTCCTCCATTGGTGGCAGGCCGACTATCGTGGCTGGGATAACAGCATTCCTACGCCGTGTGATTGCTGTCACATGGAGCACGGGATAGTTGCCCGGAAGGGAATAGAATCCGTAATGATCCCCGAATGGCCCTTCGAGTTTTACTTCATTTGGGTCGGTCCATCCTTCAATTACTACGTCGGCCTCAGCGGGTATGAGTAGGTCTTGTGTCCTGGCACGTGCGAGTTTGAGGCGTTTTCGACCCAAGAAACCGGCGAACATGTATTCCTCTAGGTTGTCAGGTAGAGGAGCTATGGCCGAGAAAATTAATTCAGGTGGCCCACCAATACAAATTGCAACCGGCATTCTCCCTTCGGGGTGCAAGGATGCGTGATCAGCTCCATGTTTGTGTATCTGCCAATGAAGTCCAATCTCATTCTCTGAGTGAACCTGTCCTCTGTACATCCCCATGTTGTGTTCGCGACTTACAGGGTCGCGCGTAATGACGAGAGGGAGTGTTATGTATCGCCCCCCATCCATTGGCCAGCACTTGGGTATGGGCAACTTCGTAACATCTGGGTCAAGATCAATAATTTGGTGGCAGGGCGCCCTACGCACAATTCTTGGAGGGAGTGCCAACGCATCTCTTAGAAGGGGAATTCCCTTCCATGGGGCTTTCATGTAGGCACCGATGTCTGGTTTCATCAGGGATACCAAACGATCCCCTATCTCAGTTTTCCCTCTAGCTCCCAAGGCCTTCATTGTCCGTTCCTTACTTCCGAATATGTTCATTACAAGGGGCACATCAGATATCGTCCCGTCAGGAAGTCTGGGTTTTTCGAAAAGAACCGCAGGACCGCTCGTCTTGACTAGAAGATCCGCAATACCTCCTGCCTCCAACTCCACATCAACCGGCCTTGTAATCCTCAGGAGTTCTCCATCCCGCTCCAAGGAGTCGAGATAACGTCCCAAACTGGTCCAGGCCATGACTCTCTCTCACGCCTCTCTGTTGAGAAGGTTCGCTTTTGCCCCACGAAGACCGTTGGATTCTTTTCACATCGCCTACCTCGCATGTCGTGGCAGAAGAGTGGGACGTCGATGTTTTGGTCGTCGGGGCCGGCCCGGGAGGTGGCAACGCAGCCCTGCAATGTGCCAGAAAGGGCCTCAAGACCATGATTATAGAGGACCACGATGAAATCGGGACCCCCGTTCACTGCGGGGAGTGCATATCCGACGAGGCCATTGCAAATCTCAAACTCGATCTCCCCAAAGAAGTAATCAGCAAGCGAGTGAACGGTATCAGGGTCATATTCCCTGACGGCACATCCAAACAACTGACGGAAACTGGTTATGTTCTGGAGAAACACCTCTTCGAACAGTGGATTGCCGACTCCGCGGTCAAAGAAGGAGCAAAATTGGCACTCAAGCACAAGTTGACGTCAATCGAAAGGATAGAGGATAATGGCACCTTTGTGGGATGGAAATGCGATGGAAAGGGGGAAATGTTCCCAATCAAGTCGAAAATTGTGATTGATGCATCTGGAGTCGCAGCTGTTTGCTCTAAATTTGTAAAACCAGATGGCGTAAAACCCCTGAACGAGAAGGGGAAAGTTGTTGCTGGTATGCAATATGAGCTGGCCGATGTCCCAACAGATGGCTACCTCGATTTCTACATATGGCCGAAATATGCTGAAAAGGGATACCTTTGGATGATTCCCAAGTGCGATGGTAGGGCTAACGTAGGCCTTGTGACAGAGGATCGACCCAGGGCCAAAAAAGCACTAGACCAATTTATCGAGGACACTCATTTCAACGATCTAAGCCAACAGTTACCTCCATGGAAAACCAAGGGCAACCCTGCTTTTGGTGGCACGATACCTATCTCGGGACCATTTGAGAACACCCATTACGATGGCTTGATGTTAATCGGAGATGCCGCAGGCTTCACCTCGCCTTTGTTCGAAGGGGGATCACACCTCGCCTTGAAATCCGCCGTTTTTGCCGCTGAAACAGCCGTGAGTGCAGTGTCAAATGGCGATGTGACCGCCAAATCTTTGGAGAAGTACACAATGCTTTGGAAGGCTGAGTTTCCACCGTATGAAAAGATACTAAGAGGCAAGAACGCCCTATTCGAACTTTCTGATGGGGAAATGTCGTTGATGGGATCTTGTTTCCCCGATGAGATGGGAAACATGGGAATCACAGGAAAGGCAATGGTGGGGCTTCGGCTATTATTTAGGCGGCCTGATCTCTATCTCAAGAATATCGTTCCTGCGATGTTAGCCTTTGGTTACAGTAGAGCAAAATATTACGGATGGTAGGAACTTGATATCACTTTCAGGCCGACTGGTCCTCTTTACTGCGGCAGCAATCTCACTGTTTTGGGCATGCAACCGTACTTACTCAGAAAAAATACCATTGAAGAATGTCCTTCTGCTACAAACTAGCCCATTTTTCCTCCTCTTGATGGCATTTCTTGCGGATTGGGATTCGCTAGAAATGGTAGCGACCTTGGGAGGCAAGGATCTCCCCTTGTTGTATAGGATATCTGCAGTTTGGGGAGGGAGAGCAGGACCACTGCTTATGTGGTGTGCATGGATGGCGTTGGGGACATACTTCCTTTCGAAAACAACAGGAGTGCACAACCTCTCACTTAGGTTGTCTGTCGGATTTACTGGGACGTTAATTGGACTGTCAGTGTTGCTCGATCCCTTTGCCCCCGCAACTGGAATCAACGATCAATTGAACCCACTTCTTCAAACGGACTTGATGGTAATCCATCCGCCTATCGTCTTCGCATTCTACACACTTTGCATTATTCCGGCTTTGGTATCCGTATCTGGATCGATACTGGGTTCAGATCAGACTTCTATTCACGAAGCAACTCTTCCCTGGTCCAGAGCAGCATTCGTAGTTGGAACAGCTGGAATCGGGCTAGGTGGATTATGGGCCTATACCGTACTCGATTGGGGAGGGTATTGGGCATGGGATCCGGTTGAGACAGCCTCCTTTTTGCCGTGGATCGGCCTAGTGGCCGTACTTCATGCGAGAAGCCAGAGCAAAAAGGCCGCTGTAGTTTCGAACCCATCAATCGTAATAGCTGTTGGCGCATTGGCTATGCACGCCACATTGGTGACTAGGGCGAACGGCGTTTGGGCCTCAGTGCACTCCTTTGCTGCAGACGGAGCAGGATCAGATTCGGCCGATCCATATCTAAGAATAATCTCGTTATTCGATGATGGGGCAGCGGGCATTGAGGTAATGGTCTACCTGATTATCACCTTCCTGTTTGGGTGTTTTATACTTCGAAACCTATTGAAAAATCAGTCATACCAACTAAAACGGAACGGCAGAATATCCATGAGAGAAGGCTCTCCGGTAATCTCTGCATCCTTGATGATTGCAGTATTGATTGTAGGACTCTTCAGCGGGTCTGTGCTGCTTTTATTCCTGACCTTGGGACTCATGGCTTTGATTGTGGAGGGAGACAGTGACGAATCGAACCCTGTATGGATATTTTCTGGTGTTGCCATGTACTTATTTGCGAGCTGGTCTTGGATGGCATCCCTGACTCAAGCCATCATAGGCATGGCAGTTTTCCTCTTGCCATGGGTTCTTTCGACCCCAAAGGAAACTGACGCAACCGGGATGAACAGGGCACTGAGCACAAGGAGACAAAATATGTTTGTGAGGTCTATTCCTTGGTTTGGTGCAATGGGCTATTTGGGACTGACTTGGATGCTTCTCACTGCTGAGATAGATGGAACGAGTCTTGAGGCCCACGAGGTGTTTGGAGCGCCATTCATCGCAGCACTGGCGATTGGTCTAATGGTGTACTCGTGGGGAATCAAGTCGAATGGAAGAATTGGACTCTTTGTCATCTTCGGAGCGATGTTAATCGCGATAACCTCAGGACTCCTCTCAGAGGCCATTGATCTACCCGGAGATCCCGAGAGCTACTTAACCGATGAGATATCCAGGGGGCAGGTTGCTGGATTCCTGCTCGCATTGATTCTCTTCTCAATACCACCCTCCATCGGTGAGATGCTTCGGGTAATCAAGAGATCAAGGTCATCTGGCAGCAGCATAATACCAACCAGATGGTCGAACCCAAACCTAAGGGCTGTTGGTTCTAGCATTGCCCACGTCGGAATTCTCTTTCTCCTGTTCGGACATGTTCTCACAACAACATTGGTGGATAGGACGGATCCATCACACTTGGTGACATTGGTAAAAGACCAACCAGTGGAACATGCGGGATATGTTCTGTCATTCACTGGATTGGAGATCATAGACTCTGGTGATCCGGATTATGATTACTCCATAGCAGATGGGATTGTGAAATTTCATGTCGATGTATATGATGAAAACGGGGAATATATCGATACCGTGACTCCAGGAATCCTTCGATTTGATACTCCTTCAGGGGCTGTAATCCCCCGATCAGAGGTAGACAGAGTGGCACGATTAACTGGTGATATTATGTTTATTCTGGATATTCAACAAGCGAACAGAGTCATCACAAACATGATGATGGGGGAAATTGACGATGTAGATAGGGTAGGGGTTACTGTGTATGACCTCAAAGGTAGTCACATGGTCTGGGTTGGTTGGTTTTTTCTTCTACTGGGAGGGTCATTTGCCACCTTGAGCAGGCGTGATTTGTTTTCAGCCACAACCGACTGAATGAAAAGGGGCAAGCAGGTCGCCCGGCCCACTGGAGGCTCCAACATGAAGAAGGGAACGATCGTCCACATTGACTACGACTTGTATAACGCAGACACAGAATTGTTGCTAGAAACCACTAGCGAAGAGGTAGCAAAAGAAAATGATATTCACGACGAGAGACGTGCCTACAAGCCCATGATTACTGTAATCGGTGATGGACGCCTGATCAAGGGATTCGAGGAGCATCTCGAGGGAGCTAAAGAGAAAGAGGAATACACTTTTGACATTGAGCCAGAAGATGCTTATGGCGACAGGGATGGAAATCTTGTCGAAACCGTGGGTATGAATGTGCTAATGAGAAGCGTGAGAGATCCTGAAACATTGGCCATAGGCTCACAAGTCGAGATAAATGGCCGAACAGGGACACTTCAGATGGCCAGAGCCGGAAGAGCCAGGATAGACTACAACCATCCTCTCGCAGGAGTGAAACTTCGATACACCTACACGATTGTGAAGGTCGTTAAGCAAAAAAAGGCAAGAGTCGAAACTTTGCTAGAGATGAATACAGGAAGGGATGATTTCGATGTTAAGTTCGATAAAGAAAATGTCACTATAACATTGCCGGAGTCCATCGCCTATGACCAGAACTGGCCATATGCAAAATTCAGTCTTGTAAGAACACTGAGGGAGCACTTGAATGTCGCTACAGTGATTTTCAGGGAAGTTCACGAGCCACGAAAGATCGAAGAGGAAGAGTGACATCAAACTAAGTGTTGATTCCCTCTCGAAGGCTTGTGAGACATCGCTTCTTGATTTTGACCGTTGTTGTCACCTTGCTTTCCTTTTCTACATCCGTCACTGCTCAGGATGATGACGTAATAATTGGCGTCGATAGTACAAATCTTCAGTTCAGTCCCTCAGATGTCACTATCAAAGAGGGACAAGCAGTGAGGTTCTTTTGGTCCGGTGAATTGTTGCCCCACAATGCCGTCGCATCAGACGGGATTTTTGACAGCGGGGAGCCATCTCGAAACGTGGATTACAGGTTTGTCTTCGAACCAGGTACAAATGGCACATACGAGTTTGTGTGCGAGCCACATGAGCAGCTAGGCATGGTTGGAACGATTACAGTACTGCCAAATGAAGACGCCCAACCTGAACCAGAGGAGCCAAATACGGAAACAAGCGAGTCAACAGAAGAAAAATTCCGCCTGACCTTCTTTGGCTTGGAACTTATCATGCTCTCATTCATAGCATTCTTAGTTTACCAAGTGGGAAAGGCCAGAGAACGTGGGATACCCTTGTTTGTGAAAGGTGATGAAAACGAGGAATATTGATGCCTCTCGGTACTCACAGGGCACGTCAAAGCCAGGGCTCAGTTGACCCTCTTGTCGTCATTGAGGCGATTCGGCTAACCGGTCATCGCAAATTAACGCTTGGAATGGGCCCCTCGCTTTCTTAAAACCGACTTCTTGAAATGAAACGCTGCTCACCGTCGGGCCATGAGGCACATGACGCTGGCCATTGTCCTTCTCATGGCCACGGCCACACTTTCCACTGGATGCCTAGGCCTTGTCCTTCAGCGAGAAATCATGGAGGATATGCGAGAACCCCCAGAAACCATACTTCGGGAACAAGCAATAGGGTTCGATCACACATTTACCTCCACGGGACTCGACTCCACAGACTACTACAACGAGAGCAGCATACAAATCGATTCAAGTGTACAGAGCATGTCAATATCATTCCGTGCTCAAATGCCGCTCTCGGAGACCTTTGAGAGCCTCATTGGTAATGAGACCAATCTTATCAGATACGTAGATGCGAAGTTATGGTCTCCGGGCTCAAAATCAGCCGGGAGCGAACCTTTCTGGGAGATACGCGTGACTCAGGACCACTCACTTGAGAGGTGGGACTACACGGGTATGAATTTCCAGGAAGGGATTTGGATACTCGAGGTAGACGCGAGGGGTTATGGATGGGAACCCGGGATTGAACAATTAACTGCAAAGGACCATTTTGATGTGTTTGTGACAATCACAAAGCCATGCATCAGGTTCGCGGAGATACATGACTCTGATGACTGTATTTTCCAATCAGAACTAAACTAAATTCCCAATTGTCCGGGATATACTGTTGCGCAGCGCTTATGAATGCCCGTCAGGTGGCCCCGTTGCCGAGGCATCAGGATGAGTGAACAAGTAACGCCGCTAGTACCCTATGATATGTACAGGACACATGCCGTCCATATCGGTACAAACCAGAAATCAGCAGATATGCAGCGCTTCCTTGACACTGACGCTAGGGATGGTAGCGGCCTGCATCTGATAGACATCGAAAAGACCGACGATAGAATCAGGACGGTTGCGGCCTTCCTCAACAGATACGAAGCCTCGAGGGTCCTCATAGTCAGCGCACGTCAGTATGGTCAGCGACCAGCTAGAAAATTTGCTCAGGCGATTGGCGCAAAGAGGATTGTAGGCCGATTCATACCAGGGACCCTCACAAATCCAAGATTAACCTCATACATCGAACCAGAAGTACTCATGGTCACTGATCCTTCCGCGGACTCCCAAGCTCTCAATGAAGCAATTAGTTCCGGTATCCCAGTGGTCGGAATCTGCGACGCCAACAATACACTGAGGAACGTTGATCTTGCATTGCCCGCAAACAACAAAGGCAGAAGGTCATTGTCTCTGGTGTATTGGCTACTTGCAAGAGAGATGTTGGTACAACGTGGGGAAGCGACCTATGCAGATTGGGAGAGGTCCCAAGACGTTGATGACTGGGAATCCACATTCTAGACTGGGTCTATACATTACTCCAAAAGCATCAGGATCGATTTAATCCCATGAAAGTAGACACTGTTTGGGGCGTGTACCACGCAGATGGCGGTATAATGGGTGAGTTGAGGTACGTGATCGGAGCCGTATTCCAAGGAAATCATTGTTCACTATGTGATATCACCCACAAGCTTGCGTGGGAGAAGAAACAAATGAAAGAAATGAGAAAAGACTTGGGCATCCCATTTAATTTAGTTCACCTTAACGAACAACCAGAAGATCTCCTGGATTTTACCAGAGGAATGACTCCGATCGTTGTGGGAGAAACCAACACTGGGTTTGTCACACTTGCAACTGACCAAGAGCTTCAGAGATGCAAAGGATCTGTGGACGACCTTTTTTCTTTGATTTCCTCCAAGCTGGAATAGATGTTCCAGACATCGTCAAATAATCCCCCAATTTTCAACGACCATGTCTACGCCAGTCCCATTGTTTCTGGCCCCCATGGCTGGTGTGACTGATCTCGCGTATCGCCTACTTGCCAGTGAATGCGGTGCGGATTTCACCCTCACTGAGTTTACAGCCGCATCAGGACTGTCTAGGAAGGAGAAGAAATCATGGCTTAAGATGGAAAGCCATCCGAGAGAACTCGTGTTCATTCCTCAGATCTTCGGAGGAGATGAATATGAGATGGTCACCACTGTTAGGATGTTGCAAGATCGTGCAGATGTAATCGACATCAACTTTGGTTGTCCAGCCCCAAAAGTCTGTAGGAATAATGCCGGTGCGGCGCTGCTTAGGGATCCGGATCAAGTAGTTAGACTAGTCAGAGCCTGTGTGAGAGCCTCACAGGTTCCAATATCCGTCAAGATGAGATTGGGAACAGGCGGAATACCGGATACGGCTCTCGAGATAACTGAGAGACTGGAATCCGAAGGGGTTATCCGTGTGTGCGTCCATGGTAGAACTCTAAAACAGCGATATTCAGGTACCGCTGATTGGGATTCTATCAATCAAATTGTAAAATCTGTATCCATACCTGTGATTGCAAATGGGGATGTATCTGACGCTAAATCTGCTGAATCTTGCCTCAAAGTGACTGGTGCGGCAGGGTTGATGATAGGGAGAGCTGCAATTGGCAGACCGATGATTTTTCACACAATCAAGAAAGAACTTGGATGGACTGAAGAAAAACCACCTTGGCAAATTGACGATCCAATCATAGCAAGATTATGGTGCTGGGAGAGATATTTGACATTGTGCCATGAGGTATATGGCGAATTAGGTAGTAAGAATTCCAAGAGGCATGCCATCTCATTCACGAAGGGCCTGCCGGGAGCATCCTCAATGCGGGTTTCCCTCCATAAGGCCCAAAGCCATGAACAACTAGGTAGGATGGTTTCGAAATACCTCAGGGATCTCGAGCGCTGTGCAATGGTACACTAACCCAATTTCGATATTACTTCATCCAAACGATCACATATGGTCGTGATTCTTGAGGTCACCCTTTCCAAACCAATCAAAATCGATCTTATCACATCTCCTCCTGTTGAGCCTTTGACCCGATAGCCGAGCGGAACGCGACCACCAAGCATGTTCAACATCACTCTTTTTTCATCGACAGAAAGACAGCCTATGGAGTCTGACGTTTTCTCCAAGGTGTGGGATCCTTTTTCCAAATTGTCAATCAGGGATTCTCGAACCTCTTTTGGCAGTCTCGAGAGCCCGCCCCTGCCTACCAGCCAATCCGATCCTCTTGTCCTGTATTGCCTCAAAAGACCACCAAAAATATCCACATCTAACCTAGAATCAACAACAGCTCGTTCCAACAAACCAGCGGATCTCATCCTGTCTAGAATTCGTCCAACTCTTGCCCTACTTCCTCCAGTCTCCTCCATCAGTTCAGTGATTCCCAATGGTTTGTTTGATTTTGCAAGGACCCTCAGCAAATCAACATGAAGGTTGTCTCCAAGTCTGATTCGATCACCACTGAAACCCAAATCTATAGACAACTGAAGAAGTTCATCATCGATCAATTTGGGAGTTAAACCAACAATATCAATCCTAAACGGAACATTTTCCTGCTCCCCCCGAACCAACATACGCTCTGAGCTATTCGAAACACTCTCAGCCAAAATCTTCAATCGCTGTCTGGCTATCACCACAGAATTCATTCCAATAAATTCAGCTGCGTTTGAGAAACTTCCTCCATTGATCATGTAGGTTCTCTTCCCACCAATGCTCCTACTCGATAACAAACCTGAGTCGCTGAGTTTCACCAATTGATGATGGACTCCGGTCGAGGATATTCCAGTGACGTCAGAGATCTCAGCTGCAGTCCACCCAGATTTTGGATCGGCCATGAAACATTGTGACATGATTTTGTTTATGCCCCCCAATCTCTCAGCTGCCGATTTAGAATCGCCCCTAGACCTAACCAATCCGAGACTGTCTAATATCCAACTGATCAAGACATGCGGATCCCTACTCCCTGCAGGGAGAGCAGTCTCAACTAGCCTGACCCGAATCACGATGGTAGCCTGTGAATGAGTACACATCAGTCTTGCTTAAAAATGCGTATTGAAATATCAAACTGAGGCATCCGGACCAAACTCCGTCAGTCCATAATTGAGCATTGAGTTTGATAGACATGAGAGGTGATCGTCCAGTCTAAGCTCTTCAATATGGATAATTCCCCTTTTCCTGAGAACCATCACTGCGCTGTTTACAGCAGATCTCGATCGACCAATCGATCTTGCCAGATCCGCTTGCGTGGTGTAGATCTTGCTTCCAATCAACTCACATACGATCCTTCTTTGAAGCTTCGACAAACCAATCGGCAACAATGATGATGCGCGAGCGTTATTGCTGACTTCGATGCCATCAAGAATTTCAAGTTGAATCGGTGGCCCCGCAAAATAACACAATCGACCATTTGTCCTTTGGGCGAAAACTTCTCCACTCTCTTTCATCTTCCTCAATCTGTGTCTAAGCGTGCCATTAGCTGCGCCCAATCTTCTCTGAAGCTCCCTAAAGTGAAGTCCTGGCGAATTTGATAGTTGTGTCAAAATTTGATCACTGAGTGGATGACTCCAGTCATTTTTGATGACTCCCTTTATGACTCCCTGAAATCCAACAAACGGGATCCCAAAAAGTCCTGTGAGTGATCGAAAAATGCCTTGTCCGATGGGGGAGAAATTCAATCTGTGCACTAGGGCCACGATTTTATTCTCCTCTTCGAGTGTATGAACTAAACGGATCCTTGATTAAGATTTAAACCCCTTTTACCAACCCTTTTTGTATTTTCATGTACCCAATCAAAGGGCCCAGAAGCTTTCCGCACGATCTACCATGATCAGTCAGCCTATACGAGACCCTGACTGGGGGGCCATCCTCAACCACCCGATCTACAAGGCCACTTTTCTGACATGCACTGAGTTTGTCAGAGAGCGTTCGACTGCTGATCCCTCTTAGTAGAGTCCTCATCTCGTTGAAACGACGATCTCCCGCTATGTACAGAGCGGCTAGTATCTCAATCGTCCATCTGGAACTGAAGATCTGGAAACACTCTACAGCAGCATCAACCTCCCATTCGATTGCAGTTTGTGGATTCGCATGGTTCTCGAAAATATTCCGAATTAAGCTTCCATTAGATTTTACTTCATCTATGGCAGACTGAACCTTTTGTAAGTCGTTTGAAGGTATGCTCATTGACTTGAAGTCTTCACGCATGGTGCGCGATAAAGCATCTGGTGTATAAACAGAACCTCGGTGTGGACACGGAACCTATGATCTTCATATATTGGGGCACTGAGACAGTGTTGAAAGTAAACCAAGTAGCATGGAGGAACTAAAAATGGACAGGTGGTTGGAAGAATGGGCACAAGAAGCGATTGAAATAGAGGATGTAAAAAAGGCAAATCCGTCTCTGCTGATACTGGCAGCATCGATGATAACCAGGAGGGGTTAAATTGTCAAGAAGTGAGATACTAGACCTAGTGGTTAGGGCGATAGCCGAATATCGCGCACCAGCTTGGATACAAAGCCCAAGAAAGTAAATTCATTCGCCTGAGAATTGAACTCTTTTGCCACTGAGGACCCCTTTCAGACCCGTCAAGGCGTCTTTAGTTGAGAATATGGTATCCAATCCATCTAATTCTGATTGCAACCCAACAGTTGGGTCTTCACGGGACTGGTTGGCGATGTCAATCAATTCAGATGCCATCTTGATGGAGACAGGGGCATTTCTGACAATAAATTTTGATTGCCTTTCCTCGAATGGGCCCAATCCGGATGCGGGATCCATTAGTCTATTTTGCCAACCATCCCCGAAAGTCTCCAATATCTGTTTGATGAGTTTGTCTTCTGGATTCCTTGGTTGATATTTATGGTTTGGATGATCTACTTTACCATACACAATGTTGCTAATCGCTTTTTCCAATCCTGAATAGCCGACGACGTCCGTGAGATATCCCATGGAAAACGCCAAATTGGAATCCAACCAGTTCCCCGCAATAATGCTGTATCGGGCGCATTCGACACCCGCTATCATCACAGATCTCTGTGTCCCGCCTAGCCCAGGGTATATGCCAATTCCAGTTTCTGGGAACCTCAGCATAGTCTTGCCTTCTACCCCGATTCTGTGGTTGCAACACATCGCTAACTCTAGGCCACCTCCCAATGCCAGTCCCGACATAACTGCAATTGTGTTGATCCTCGATGACTCAATCGCATTCAGGATATCATGCCCCCTTTCCGTGAACTCCCTGATGTCATCAATCTTGTCGTCTTCTATTTTGTCGACGAAGAATTTTATGTCAGCCCCAGCAACAAAAGCCTTACCTGACCCCCTCAGTATTGCTGTATGGACAGATGGATCCTCTTCTAGCCCCTTCCAAATATCCGTCAGCTGCGTAATTACTTGTTCATTCAATGCATTCATGGCTTCTGGTCGATTGAATGTTAGGCTTGCCACACCACTCGCGACTTCTAGATCGATCAATTTGAATTCGAATGGCTCTGATCCCCTCTCAGACAAGATAACCGGGCTTTCGAACCCTGCCAGAGCAGCATAGTCAGACGCAATTCCATATGCGACATCGACTCCAAGATTGTTCGCTATCTCGAATGGCCCCATTGGCCATCTCAGCCCTACTTTGGCTCCCCTGTCTACATCTTCCATGGCACAAATCTCCTCTTCTACGATCTGAGAAGAAATGCAAAGAACTACTCCAAGCAATCTATTTTCGATTTCCTTCTTGTTTTTGTAGGACAACTCTCCACTTACCCCGGCCAAATCCCATTGAATACCTTCTTCAACGAGCCTTCTAAGAGAGTCAGCCCCTTTGTATCGATCAACTTGGAGCTGGGATGCTAGGTAATCAGTTGAGTGAAGGGCAATGGACGGACCAGTTAGATTCATCAATTCAAAGGGCCCCATCCCAATTTCAAAGCAATCTTTGGCAACATTATCGATCTCTGCAGGCGTCCCCAATCCCTCGTCTAACAACCTACAAGCCTCATTCAGCCATGGAACGAAAAATCGATTCACAACAAAACCAGGCCTATCCTTACAGAGAATGACGACTTTGCCCATCGCACCACAATACTGTGTGACTGACTGTATCGTCTCGGATGATGTTGATGATGATGGAATAATCTCAACTAACCTGTTTTTTGCGGGGTGATAGAAGAAATGCAGTCCGATAAATCGATCAGGTCTATCTGAAAGAGAGGCTAGGTCCTCTACCGAGAGGGATGATGTGTTTGTGGCGATTATGGTTTCATGATTGCACGATGCCGCGAGATCATTCAGAACGCTCGACTTCACATCGATATCCTCAAACACAGCCTCAATCACGAGATCCGTGTCTTTACGGATGGAATCTACCCCTATCCCTAATGAGATGTTGGAGATGATTCTCTCAACCTTGTTTTCGGAGAAAATTCTTCTTTGTATGGCCTCATTCAGGAATCCATTGATGGTTTCCATTCCGCGTTTCACAAAACCTTCTTCCTTGTCCACCATTTGTACAGAAAAGCCTTCTTGGGCTGATTTTTGAGCAATTCCTGACCCCATATTCCCAGCCCCTATCACTGCGACGCGCTCTATCGGTCCCATGGCATACCGTCCAGCGTTCGGCTCATGAAATAGTCGGATGATCACTATCCTTCTTTTTGAATAAAACTTAGACTGATTCCCTTTCTCCCAGCATCATGCAATTGAGTGCTGTTGATGTGATCATCATCATTTCTCATCCAATCCTTGGAAGTATCGTTGCATATTTATTATTCAAACAATGGACTTCTCTCAAAAAAATCAGAATTGGCACCATTGATTCTGAACACTTGACAAGAATCCGACATCAACATCAGAATAACGGTAGACTGCTTGGAAACTTGGTGGGGGCGACAATCCTTCTCGCTATCGCCGTAGAGGCATATAGGGGAATGGTGTTGGACGTACCCCTTTCTGGGCTAATCAGCCTCCATGGTTGGTTGGGGATTATCCTATTCATGGGAGCGATTGGAATGAGGAGAACAGGTACCAGGATGTCTAAAGAAATTCAAGTTGGCAAAGACGTAAAGGAGCAAAAAAGGACCCACTCAAAATTGGGAGGAGCAATGATGCTTCTCCTAGTCATCATTGTTTTCCTCGGATTCCTTCGATTGCTCCAAGTATTGGGGTGATAATGCATTATTCCTCTTCTGTCCGGATCGGGGACCGATTGGGGAAGAGGGCGTCCAGAATAAAACCTGATTGAGATTCAGGATCCAGATTTAACTCCTTTATCCTGTTTCTACCAGTTGCTTCCCATTTTCTCATCACTTCTGGATCTCCAGCGATTTCTATCGCCCTGTGCCATGCCTGATAATCATCACGTGGGAGAAGCCGTCCACAAATTCCATCGATAATTGAGTCTCTGAATCCACCCTCATCGACAAATAGTGCGGGAACACCAACAGATAGAGCCTCAATTGCAGTGAGGCCAAATGGCTCCCCGTGGGCCATGGATATGACTGCACGAGACCTCCTCATGGTTGCGATTAGCTGGCTAAGGTCTAAGTTGCTGTAGACCCAAAGGCTCACCTCTGACTCCTTGGCATGTTCCCGAAGAGCATGGAGATCATCATCAGACCCACGGCCTACGACCACCAAGCCAACTCCAGATCCCTTCAACATCGATATGCACTCCCAGATGCCCTTCACCCAATTGAATCCCCCGATAGTGACTACCCATGGTGGTTCAGGTAGGTCCTCCACCTCTTTCCATGCCCCCTCTTCTTCATCGGTCTGCCTTTCAGTGAATTCGGAAGCCGAAACTGTCGGCCTGATCACCCCAGCGTCAAATCCGTAAATTGACTTGAACTTAGATGAGCTGTATGTTGAATTCGCGGATACGACAAAATTTTCCCTATTGATGTATTTTCTGACCATACGACGGTCTGAAAACCTCGCGAAAGACAGTGCCAGGCGTGTAATAATCATCGGTCTCTTCGGTCTTCCCCTAACATCCAAGTGCAGGACATTCTCATGTAACCCTCTATCTGGCTCTAAGTAGTGGACATGCACTTTAGTCTCTGAGCCCACTAATCGAAGAATTCCGATTGATCCATCTCCACTGACCAAATGAATCCCGTCCACGGATGCCAACTCATCCTTAATCCCAGGAACTGTAGCCCATGCCTGGAACGATGCCCTCTGTTTTCTGTGTAGTATCTCATCAAAGATTCCATTCGGTACTATCCATGGTTGATCGGGAATCAGTAATTCCAATCCTAGGTTGGAGCATAATTTCTCCAGTTCTTTCGATGATCTGAGGGTTGCTACAGACACCTGAAATCGGTCCATTAGGGATGGAATTACCCTCATGATATCCCTTTCTGCACCCCCCATCGGCTCAAAACAGCCCTTCGCTACAAGTATCTTGGGCTTGCTTTCTGACCCAACCTTCAGGCGAGTCTGCATGTCCCTCGGTGAAAGAGGTCACTTATTGTGGCTTCCGAAGCAACTCAGCTCAATTACCCAAGGGAATTTAGTCCGACAACGCGTTCGTAAACCAGTTCTATCTCATCTGCAACCACTGGCCAAAGGAAGTCCTTCGCTAGGGCTTTACCGGCCCTAGACCACGTACCTTTTTTCCGGTTGTCCGCACCTGCCAATTTAGACATGGCATCGATGCATGATTTGACATCATCAGGCTTCATTGAGATGCCAAAGCCCCCCTCCTCAGTGAACTTGCCAAGGTCGTTTACATCGGACATGGCTACTGGCAAACCTTCCCATGCAGCCTCCAAGAGAATCGCTGGCAATCCCTCGAATCTCGATGGTAGAACCAGCGCTGAAGCGTTTCTCAACAACCATGATTTTTCTTCTTCATCCACCAAACCGACGTAGTTCAGGTCGGTCGTGGCCCGCCCAGTGGATTTCAGGACCTCTGACTTTAGGGGCCCATCACCAGCTATCACCAGTTGGTGATGGGATTTCATAGAATCTCCCATCGAAGACCATGCTTCCAACAGGATGTCCAACCCTTTCTGTTTGGTAAGTCTTGAAAGATATAGCAAGAAAGGTCCTTGCGGGGCACCGTCGGGAACACGCTCTTTCTCTGTCGGTGGCTCAAAACCTGTGGGGATGACATCAATCCTACCTCTGACGCCTTTCTGCCTGAGCAATTGTTCGAAGTATGGTCTGAGGGCAATTCTCGCGTCTGATAAATCAAGGGTGTTTTTCCCCTGAAGATGCCATCGCACCCACTTCAACAACTTCCCAGAATAAGACGATTTGAGGTAGTCGTTGTGGTAAGTTGTCACAATCGGAACTCCCAACCTCGAGGCTTTCTTCGCTACTTTCCTGATCAGGATGGGTAGCGTATCATGTAGGTGAACGATGTCGAACTCCCCCGGGTCAAGGCCACTCAGGCTGACCATTGGGTCAACTCCAGATATGACAAAAGTGGAAGGAATCCTAACAACATTCATTCCGAATCTCTCGAAAGATTTCTCGTGATGTTCGGGCACATCTGCGCACCATACCGTGACCTCATGCCCCTTGGAAACCAGCTCCCGCCCCAACAACTCGACATGACGATTACCTCCCCCTATGTGTGGCCAGAACCAAACGTGAACCAACAGGACCTTCACTTAACCTTCTCCTGATAGTCGGAAGAGGGGTGAGAACTTCAAGAATATCCAATAACGTGCTCATTCACATGCCTGAGAATAAAGCAAATCAATAGACGAAACATCATAAGAACTCTGGCCTTCGTTTATCGTATGCTTGAAGTCTCAGGCCTGAAGAGAGGATTTGGGTCTGGTTCTAACAGACTCGAAGTTCTGAAAGGAGTGGATCTGTCATTGCAAAAAGGTGAATTGGTAGCCCTCATGGGGCCCTCCGGATGTGGAAAATCAACATTGCTCAACATCATCGGAGGGCTGCTCAAGGCAGATGAAGGACGAATAAAAATAGGGTCAAGCAACCCCTTAGTTTATGGAACCAAAGCACCCAACCAAGTAATCGACGTTAGAAGGAAAGGAGTGGGATGGATCTTCCAGGATTTCCACCTATTGGACCATATTAACTCACTAGAGAATGTAATTCTTTCATTGGAACTAGCGGGCATAAGCTCACAAGATGCGGAAAGACGAGCCATAAATGCGATGGAAAGGGTGGAATTAGGCGACAGGATGCACTTTATGCCAAACGAGTTGTCTGGCGGCCAACAACAAAGAGTAGCCGTTGCCCGGGCCATAGCAGGTTCAAGGCCTCTCTTACTCGCTGATGAACCAACTGGAAATTTGGATGTAAAGGCGGGCGAGTCAATTATATCTCTTTTCAAGGAGCTCTGCGCAGATCCAGATGATCCAATTTCGGTACTTATGGTAACTCATGACCCAATATTAGCATCAAAGGCCGACAGAATGCTTCTCATGAGGGATGGTAAAACAGCAGCTTCTGACATTAGATCAGCATGGGGAGAATCAACGGGGGATCCAATATGAGGCCAAACGGAAAGAAATCATTCGGCGATCAGATTTCCGACATACCAGCTGACTTTTCATCCGCAATCAGAAGTGCGTGGATTGGAAGAGAGAGGGGCTTAGCCGTCTTTGCTGGAGTTTTCCTCGCCTCGCTGGTGATCACAACAGTATTCGCTTACGGGGTCGGGTTATCCCAAGGTGCTCTGCAAAATTCGCTAAACGACGAGGTATATGATGCAAAGGTTGACTTTTCAAGTCAAAACGATTGGTCCTCGAGAACAAACGACTCTGCAGAGTGGGGATCAGTCTGTGACGAACTCCTCGACAGGGTCGAGATAGTTGATTGTGGCCTTGTGTACGGAAGACAGGGCCTCAGGCTCTCAGGTTTTTTTGATGAGGGATTTGCACTCCCCCAACCCCTGAATGTCATTGAGGTCTCCGGTCCGACAGGCAATTGGGATAACGTATCATGGGACTATCCCGAAGCACTGGAGAACGGCCCATCGATAAATGGCGACAGGATCATGAGGATTGTCGGCCCTTCCCATTATGACGGTGAGTTGGCTGATAGGTATTCCAATCGTGTTGTTTACGGCTCCTGGCCAAGTGGCGACCAACCCGGCATCAATCCTGTGATACTACCCAGCAAGATTGCTAGTCAAGCAGGAATCAAGGTAAATGACACCATTGACTCTCTAAACTTCACCTATGTCACGGATGCAAAGGTCATTGGTAGCGAACTCAAAGACTGTGAAGGCGAGATTATTACTAGGGATCTGGATGCCGGTGTTTACCAATTCTGTACTGTGATCATGACCCTAAGTGACCTTACCATCGTCGCGGTTTACGAGGAGTGGCCTTTCACAAATCCCACACTTCTGTTTAATCCTGTGATCGTCGGAGACTCGGCCCTTTCCGTTTCCAACAGGACAACCCTGGTTAGCAATGATCATGCTTACTTGGGAATAGCCATAGACAGGAACCTCCTACCCACTTCATCCACAGATGATGCCGCTGATTGGTTGGATGCCAATAGGAAGGAACTCGAAGATCAGGGCTATGGGCCTGATGGAGAAATCAAGATCGAATATAATGACTTAATTTCTGGAACTATAGTGTTCCTCAGGATATTTCTTGGGCTGGTCCAAGTCTTTGACTATATCCTGATGATACCAATAGTGATACTCTCGTTCGCAGTTCTAATCTATGGCTTGATACTATCGCTTGAACAAAGAAAGAGGGAGATATCCATCCATCGCGTAATAGGCGGCACGGAGCGAGGTCTACGAGGGATGGTACTGCGTGAGTTAGCAGCCATCTCAGTAGCGGGTTGGATTCTCGGATATTTGGTGGCACTATTATCAGTGCCTTTGATTCTCGACGCAGTCGGCTTCATGTCTTTTGAGAAGGGTGATTTGGATGTGAACCCCACTCTCGGATTAGGCTATACAATGTCCGTTTTCCTTCTGACTGTGGGCATTGCCTACCTTGTCGCTAGGGGGAGGACAAAGGATTTCCTCGAAATGGAGATCGATGAGGGAGTAAGGAAGGTCAGAGCGACTCGAAAACCGAAGACATGGCTACAAATCCTCGCTTTTGGAGTCGGACTTCTGGCAGCGTTGGAAAGTTATATCGAAACGGCGGGAGGTTGGGGTCCTTGGGGCGCATCGGGGATAATTTCTGGATTCTTTGTGGATTCGTTGTTAGCACTATTCGGCCCCTTTGCTCTGTGGATAGGCGGGGCCCTCGTCTTGGGTAGAATCGGGGGCGCTGCTCCTCGAATAGTGTTGAAAATCATTGGATGGACACCAGCAATGGCAGACATCCGGAGGGGACTCAGATCATCGGGATCCAATGAATCAGTCAATCGGCTTGCTGTCATTCTTCTGCTGACACTATCGATAGTGACACTAGCCGCTGTTCAGGGATACACAGGGACACTAGTGGATGAAAGGACTGCATCAGCACAGGTTGGAGCCGATCTGCAAGTTCAATTCGAAGGACCGGTATCAGAAGATGTTGCTCGACAAAGGGTAAACGCGGCAATGAGCGCCCTGGATAATCGCGCAGTGGATTCCATACAGTCCATGACGTCAGTCGGCTCAACATTCGTCACGGCACAACAAGGAGGAGGACTGGTTCCCGCCTTGGTACTCTTTGATAATCACGAAGACACCCTAATTTGGGATAGCCAGGCATCACCGATCAGAAATTTCCAATCCTCCAAAGTCACAATCGGTGAAAATGCAGTGGACTTCTTCAACCTAGATGATGGCACAGTTGAAATCTTCTTTCCAACGTTCACACCTGTGATCACGCAGACTGGCTTTGAGATCTCGACAACTTACACCTCGGCAAGGCTTGACTATGAGGGCAGACATGAGTGGATCCCGGGAATGACCGGATCTGAATCCACCCAGGCAGTTTTGATCGGCGAGTCAACTTACAGGGAACTCGCAGGGAACTCAACTGTGAACGCTTACACATCCTCCAGATGGTTCTTCGAAGTTTGTGACCAAACGGATAGCGATTGTAAATCGGGCCTGGAGAGGTTGAGCGCTGAATTACTAAACATAGACGGAGTGAGCCTCGCACTAGACTGGAACACCGCACATTCGGAGGTTGAAAGGAACGGAGGACTAATTTTTGGTACCCAAGGTCTCCTTAGCCTTCAATTCGTAGTGGCCTCCATGGCATCAGTGGCCTCAGCCTTCGTCTTCCTATCCCTGGTGTTGACACAGAGGAAAAAAGAACTAGCCATTCTTCAGGCGATCGGTGCGAGCCCTTCTCAGATAATTAGGCTGGTTCTGTTCGAGATATTAGCCATAGTAGGAATGAGCATGGGCTTGGGAATCCTACTTGGCTTGGGGATAGCCCAATCGTTCAATGGTTTCTTCGCCATCTTCGGCTTCCTCTTCCAGATATTCCTAGGCTCACAGGCTGTCGTTGATCGAACACTGGTTTGGCCATGGATGGAGTTAGCATTTGTCAATGCCATCGTCTTAGTTAGCGTTATAGCTGCACTTCTTCTTGTGACCAGACGAGCATTGAATTCGGATTTAGCTGTAGTACTGAAAGGTGAGTAATAATGGACCAGAACCTAATTCTTGAGGCAGAGGGCCTGTACCATGTCTATGAGTCATCTGCGTTGGATGGGAACGTCGTGGCTTTGCGCGGCCTACACGTCAAGGTTAGGCCGGGCGAAGCGGTAGCAGTCGTTGGTCCATCCGGATCAGGAAAATCCACTTTGCTCAAATGTCTTGGAGGGCTCATGAAACCCAGCGCTGGAAATGTTGCATTTCAAGGCAGACAGATAAACAGACTTACAGGACCTGAACTCGTTTCCTTGCGCCAAGATACAGTTTCTTTCATTTTCCAGGATGCAAATCTACTCCCAGACATGAATGCAATGGACAACGTTGCCCAACCCCTGAGGCACCAAGGTGCTAGTGCCGCATACGCGAGAAAGAAGGCTGAAAACCTCCTAGATAGGCTCGGGATGGGCAACAGGTGCAGGGGAATGCCCGCCCAACTTTCAGGAGGGGAGCAACAAAGGGTTGCAATTGCGAGGGCGTTAATAACAAATCCAAAACTTATACTTGCAGACGAACCAACTGGGGCCCTGGACCCAATAACGAGCAGGGAGGTACTGTCCCTGTTCGCAAGGCTGCATGAGGAGGAAGAGGTAGCATTCTTACTTGTCACCCATAGCCGTGAAGTGGCATCATTCGCAGATAGATCACTTGAACTCAGGGAAGGCCGGTTTATCGCTCAACACGGCAATGACGTTGATATCAGTGACCTAAGTAGCACGCGCGCGCTCATCATTGACGAGACCGGCACTATGACACTCCCTCCAGAGATTTTGACAGAACTAGGTGGACCAGGCAAGTTCGACATGGAGACAGACCAAAAAAAGCAGATTTTGACCTTGACGCGATCAGCGAGTGACAAATCTGAGGATATTATCGAGAATGGATCACTGGTCCTATCTAGCGAATGTCCAGCATGCAAATACCAATACATCGACGACTCCCAGGAGTGTCCTTCCTGCGGCTCATCTAGGCCGATGGTATTGGAACCAGATTCCTAATTCAACGTCACTGGCAATGAGAAATTCTGGGGCTTAGCGATACCAAGATCTAGTGGAAGATCACGAGTCTTTTTTGGAAGTTTGACTGGAATCATCTCCTTCCCAATAAGGCACACCCTGCTTTCCTTTCTGTCCGAGAGGACCTCTCTTCCTACGAGTGGGGCAAGAGTCCTTGAGAATGCCATCACATCCTCGTGACTCGGCATGTTCTCGATACTGAGGTTGTTCCTACTGTTCCCAACAAAGACATATCCCTTAGCCTCTATGAAATCAGGATCTGCCAAATTGTCTAACCTAGCGTAATCTTCGTGGAAACCAAGAGACTCTCCTTTGATTAGTGTATGTCTACAGACGGTCCTTGTATCCAGCGATGGAAGAATTCCCAATGTCTCTTCCAATTTGTTGAAAGCCGCCTGGTCGAACTTGGGCTTGCAGAGTCGATCGAATATCTCCTTGTTTGGGGCGTCGACGCTTACGTATAGCTGGGTTGGGAGGGGATCTAAATTCTCAATTACTTTGGGCAAACTACCGTTGGTCACAAGAAATGTACTCGTGCCATGTTGATGACAGACTTCAAGAAACTCACCAAGTCTTGAGTATAGAGTGGGCTCGCCATTCAAGGAAATCGCGACATGTTTGGGATTTTGGGCCTCCAGCCATTTCTCTCGATCCGCTTTAGGATTTCCACCATATCCTGTCAACAATCTTCTGTGAGCCTTTACACTCTGGAGATATAGTTCGTAGGGATCATCATCTATCTTGTTCAATGTGTCCGAGTGGGGCTCTCTCCAACAGTAGGTACAACCAAGGTTGCATGTATCCACATTTGGAGCCATCTGCATGCAACCATGGCTCTCGATCCCATAGAAAGTCCCCTTGTAGCATGATCGATCGGCGATCAGGGATTGCTTGGTCCAATGACATACCTTCACACCACCATGATCTCCGATGAGGTGATAACGTTGCTTGGCAAGCCTAGCCGCAATCCTCGGCTCAATCTTTGTCACTGGCCCAACGTCCATTTCCCAGACCTGCCACATGCACCATTTGACTTGAATCATTCCTAGGCTCTGATTGTGGATCATTCAGGCTTTTGCACTGTGAATGAGGTCGGAACTGCATTTCTGACCCCTGTTCCATAGGCAAAGATCTCAATTCCCTTGGAACCTCCTCCCTTCGGTCTCTGGGTGCCAATCATGCTCGTGTCCAATCTAACACCTACAACGTTATCGAATCCCTTGCTATCAGCGACCTCTCTTAGCCTCTGCAAGACTTCCGACCTTCCAATCGCCAGCAAGTCTCTGTAGATATCGACGGACCCCCCGATTAGGTTGTACAAGAGCCCTAAGAGTTGTTGCCAGTGACTAGGTCCGATGACTATGCTCGCCCATATTACTTCTGGATTCGATGAGCCAAACGGGATTCTAATCTTATCCATTGAGAGTAAATCTCTGCCCACCTTGTGTAGGGTATCTTTCTCTCTCCTCAGAATGTCATCCTTCCAGCGCTTCCTGCTGGCACTTGAAGTGAGCGCGCCGTAGAGAAACATGAATGGGTATGCTATTGCGAACAGACCCCAAACGGTGACCCACAGTATCAGAGGTAATATGAAAAAAAGCAATACAAGATAGCCTGAAATTTCCATTCAATTAACTCTCCAATCATTCCACGATAACTGCTGTTCCATAACAGAACAACTCCGCTGCTCCGGGAGAAACAGCTGATGTCGCAAACCTCAGATTAACTACCCCATTTGCCCCTCGCGCCTTTGCGTCTTCCAACATCCGCGAGAAAGCCTCATTTCGGGATTCAATCAGAAGATTAGTGTATTGATGCAACTCACCACCCACTATATTCTTCAGCATCTGTGATATATCCCTGACCACGTTTTTGGCCCTTACCGTGGATCCAGAAACGACACCTAATTGATCTTGGATTACGAAGCCTGGGATCGTCTCTGTATTCACAACATGTATTCCGTCCACTAGTGAAGGCATGAGCCTGCTACTAAAAGGAGGTTATTTATTCCTCTGAGCGGTGGAATCCCGAGTCCAAGTCATATCTATTCTGCGTGACCTTTGACCGCGCGGACACGACAAAAATAGATGCGAACAAACACGAGTTGCAAATTACGATCTGTGTGAGCGAGAGGGCTAGGCTTACGCCCTCCACTAGATACAACCAATTCAGATCTTCTTCCAGGTCGAATTCTGAATATTCCGGGATAAAACCTACATCAAAAAATATTATTGTGGTAATGACTTGACTGATCATTAGCAAAGAGACCCAAAAGTAGCATAATTTCAGTCCTAGATCACGGTCTCCTGACCACAGAATGGGCACTGAAGCCGCCGAAATTAATGTCATAAGGAAACCGAATCCCGCAGAAATTTCGAATAGACCAGAGTCAACAAGTCCCTCCCAGTATGCTATCGACTCATTCCAGAAGGTCTCACCCTGCTTCCATTCTTCTTTTTCTTCCGTTGTACCATTTTCAGGATATTCCCCCGCTATTTCGCTCCAATCCCCCGGCCAATAGGCTCCAACAATCTTGGGTGTAGCTAAAGCACTCGCAATGGTGGCTAGTGAAAACAAGAACATCAGGGCCATGAAGATTGAGGTACCTTTGAGCCACCAAGGATTTGGTGTCATGAATTGGTCAGACACGATCCAACGGTTCGGTTATCGTTTAATTGTCTGACTAATTAGACAGTCTTCGTGATGCCAATTACACGAATGATTGATGTAGGGCCGGCATTGGAGATACCCAATGGCAACACCCACGATAACCGAAGCCCTAACCTTCGACGACGTCCTCCTACTACCTGCGAGCAGCTCAGTCTTGCCTGCCGAGGTCCAACTAAACACTCACCTGACCAAGAACATCACACTCAACATTCCCATCATCTCTGCCGCAATGGATACTGTCACAGAATCTGAGATGGCTATCGCCCTTGCTCAAGCCGGTGGAATTGGTGTCATACATCGAAACATGACCATTGATAAGCAATGTGAAAATGTCCTGCGCGTAAAGAGATTTGAGGCTGGTATGGTCATCGACCCAGTCACTACTACCCCTGAAACCTCAATTGGGGATCTTCTCAATCTCAAGAGTGAATATGGTTTCTCAGGATTGCCTGTCCTCGAGGATAACAAACTGGTAGGGATAATAACGAATCGAGATATCAGGTTTGTACAAGACCACGCCGAAAAGGTCGGGTCATTGATGACCAAAGACCTTGTGACGGTACCAATCGACATTGACCCAGACGAAGCGAAAAGGCTCATGCACAAACACAGAATTGAGAAATTACTCGTGGTTGACGGAAATAAATGCATCGGGTTGATGACGGTCAGGGATATTGAGCGCAACCTGAATCATCCGGATTCTTGTAAGGACAATAGGGGAAGGCTTCGAGTCGCAGCAGCAACAGGGACCGGCGCAGGGGGCATCCAAAGAGCAGTGGCTCTTGGCGAAGCAGGAGCCGATGCCATCGTGGTCGATACCGCCCATGGGCACTCATCCGGAGTGATTGAAACAGTTGCCTCCATCAGAAAATCTGTCGGATCCGGTGTTGACATCATCGCTGGAAACGTAGCTACAGAAGCCGCTGCCAGAGCTTTAATCGATGCTGGCGCAGATGCCATAAAAGTTGGAATCGGGCCAGGCTCTATTTGCACCACACGCATTGTATCTGGAGTAGGTGTCCCTCAAATGACTGCTGTGATCAACGCAGTGCAGGCATGCAACGAGGCCGATATACCTGTTATCGCAGACGGAGGAATCAAATTCAGCGGGGATATTGCCAAAGCCATTGCAGCGGGAGCTAGTTCGATTATGATTGGGTCACTGTTGGCCGGAACAAATGAGGCTCCAGGCGAAACTATCCTCTATCAAGGCAGGTCCTACAAGGTCTACCGTGGCATGGGCTCAGTTGGTGCTATGTCTGATGGTGCTCATGACAGATATTTCCAGTCAGAACAGGGAGACACCCAGAAATACGTTCCGGAAGGGATTGAAGGCAGAGTTCCAGCAAGAGGGCCTGTCGACAACGTGTTGTATCAATTGTTGGGAGGGCTGAGATCAGCCATGGGATACACTGGGAATGAGACCATCGACTCAATGAGGAAAAACTGCTCATTCGTTAAGATCACGAATGCCGGACTCTCAGAATCCCACGTCCACGACGTTGAGATCACCCGGGAAGCGCCTAACTACAGAAGGTGACAAACAGCTACTGTGTGGGTAGATTCAAACCACACCGTTGATCCGCGGAAGTTGTGGAAGAAATCGTTCTCGGAGGGGGTTGCTTCTGGTGCATCGAGGGGGGCATCTCAGGCCTGAGGGGGGTCGAGAGCGCGACTCCAGGCTACTCTGGGGGACATGTTTCAAATCCCTCATATGAACAGGTCTGCGGAAAAAAAACCGGACACGCAGAAGTCGTGAAGGTGGTGTTCGATCCTCAGAAAATCGACCTCAGGTCCATACTCCGTGTATTCTTCACCCTCCACGACCCCACCCAAGTAGACAGGCAAGGGAATGATGTCGGACCCCAATATCGATCCTGCATATTCCATTCCAACAGTGACCAGCTGGAGATTATCCTCGACGAGATTAAAACGATACAATCAGGATTATCCTCTCAAATAGCGACGACGGTCGAACCCGCAAACGTGTTTTGGCCCGCAGAGAAATACCACCACGATTACTTCGAGAGAAATCCCAATCAACCATACTGTTCATTCATCGTAGCCCCAAAAATATCGAAAGCGGTGAAGACTTTTGCTCACCTCTACGAGTGATCAACTCACAAGCACACCTTTTTGTCTAGCAATACATTCGCCGATCCATGACCGAAGGTGTTGAAGACCTCTCACCCGAACCATGGGGTTATCATTTGCTGGGCCTAATTAGCCCATCTTTGGTGATAACCGGCAACCTACTGGGTGGTGCATACACCTTGCTGGGAGTCATTTTCATCTGGGGAGTCGGCCCCCTACTAGACGTAACAATGGGACAGTCCAAGACGGCCAAGCCCCCTCGTGACTCGGGCAAGCCATTCATCGCACTGTTGTGGGCCCATGGAGTAGTGCACTTCATCATGCTCGGATCCTTTTTTGTTTTCGCCTACGGAGAGGGCCTCACCATCTGGCTTGTTGCGGCTTCCCTGTCAACTGGCTTAGCCGCCGCTGCATCGGCCATCGTCACAGCACACGAACTAGGCCATCAGAGGCCGAGAAGCCCTGGTTGGAGGCTTGCTAGGTTGCTGTTGTTCAGCATAAATTATCCACATTTTACCACGGAACACAATCACAATCATCACAAGAATGTGGCTACAGATTCCGATCCCGCGAGTGCAAGGGCCGACGAGGGCATCTGGTCATTCTGGCTCAGGACAATACCCGGACAATTCTCATCATCCGTGAAAATTCACAACAAGAAGGGTAGGACTGGACTTGCGAATCCGTCATATCAGGGCCTCTTCATCCAGATATTCATCTTCTTAGGGTTAGTACTGTTCCACCAGTCGGGGTTCCACTGGGCAGCACCATTTGCACTGGGATGGGCGATCCTCTCCGGAATTGCCATACTCACGCTTGAATATGTCAATTACATCAGACACTGGGGACTCAGAAGGGAAGATTCAGACAAAAAGTTCCAATCCGGGCATGCTTGGAACACTGAGGCTAGGTGGTCTAGATGGAGTCTGTTGGAGCTCACCAGACACAGCGACCATCACCTACATGCTGCAGTTCCCTTCTGGAAACTAAGACCCTACCCCGACGCACCAACTCTCCCATCGGGATACTATGCTTGTTGGTGGCCCTGCCTCATACCCCCAGTCTGGCGCAGGATCATGGCTGGCAGGGCCCCTGGGGTTTGATCAGAACACCTCTAAGACTCTGGACACCACATCCGGCCTATCTTCAGATATCTGGAAGCCTCGGCGAACTGCTAACATTTCCTCTTCATCGAACCCACGGTGATACACCGTCGCCAAGCTCTGCCCCTCCTCGATTGGACTACCAACGCTCACATTCAGCAACAAGCCGACCGAGTGGTCAATCTGCCCCTCTATCTCTGTTCTGCCAGCACCGAGGCCCAAGCAAAGTTCTGCAACCTGCATGGCATCTATGTCGCAGACCCAACCAGATTGTTCTGACTTTATTTCAAAGGAGAGTAAATCCTCATCCAAGATACCCAGCGCTTGCATGAGCGAATGGTCTGAACTGAAGATGTTGGGGTTCCCACCCTGGGCACTCACCATTTGAAGGAACTTCGAGTAGGCAGTGCCATCGTACAGGGAATCCTGAATCATAATCGCGCCGTGTTCATTGCTCTCCGCGATACCGATTGAACCCAATAGGATACCCCCTTGAATACAGACTAACTCCTCCAAGTCAGCCGGTCCACGCCCACAGAGCGTCTCCACAGATTCTATGATCTCTAAGGAATTACCAACAGCATATCCAATTGGGTGTTCCATCGAGGTGACGAGGCAGGTTGTGGTTATCCCAATGGATTCAGCGATCTCCTTCATTGAGCGTGCAAGTGTTTCCGCCTGGGCCCGTGACTGCATGAACGCCCCTTTGCCTGTCTTGACATCAAGGACAAGAGAGCATATCCCCTCTGCAGCCTTTTTCGAGATGATGCTGCTTGTGATGAGGGGAACAGATGCAATGAGTCCTGTCAAGTCCCTTAATGCATACATTCTTCGATCTGCGGGAACCAAGTCCTGGTTCTGGCCGACTATTGCCAATCCAATCTCTATGACTTGATTCTTCAACTCTAGGAAAGTCATTTCTGTGTTGAAGCCAGGGATTGACTCCAACTTGTCCAATGTACCTCCAGTGTGGCCCAAGGCCCTACCTGATATCATCGGGACAGCAGCGCCACATGCCGCAAGCGCAGGTGCAAGTGAGACAGAGACCTTGTCCCCCACGCCCCCAGTGGAGTGTTTGTCCACCACTCGTCTTGAAATGTTTTGATTCCAATTGATCTTGGTGCCGGAGTCTCTCATGGCTAGGGTCATTTCGACCAATTCATCTTGTTGGAGGCCATCTTCGAATACAACCCTGAGGAACTCCGCAGCCTCATCATCGCCCATTCTACCATCAGCTATCCTGCCAATAATTTCTCTGATGCCATCCATCAACGGCTACCTCCGCCTAAATCACTACTGATGAGGACCCTTCAATTTTTCCAATTCCAGAGGCAGAATAAACCAACAACATACTTTTTCATTCAAAACAATGGGATTGTGTTTTTGAATAGTGGCAGATCAGGGAACACCATGAGGTCCGGGCTCGAAAGGTCAAACCTTCCCGCCCTCATGATGGCCATTGTCATAATCTGCTCCTACAATCAACCAATGGAGTACAATGGCAGCCAACAAAAAATGGAGTCACACAGCAATTCTGGATTGGCTGCGAACTTCGATCACCCACAAATAGGTGTCTTTGGGATCGAGATTGAAATCCTTACCTTCGATGCCACTGAAGCCTTTGGTGCTGAAGCAGAGGGTGACTGCACACCACCGATAGTTTGTCCAGAGGCCGAGCCGCCGGCTAAGGAGCACAGCTTGGATGGATCATCATCGGTCCTCGGCCCCAACCATGGAATAGTCAAGATGGATGGAATGTTGTACTTCGATGCAAACAACCCAAGATCACAACTCCAACAATATAATCCAACAACTGGCTCTCTCACGGAGATCACTTCGATCGCCCCGACTAACAGCCTCGGGGGCCAAATTGGAAAATACGGCGGAATCACACCACTCAATCACATAGTTTACTTCGACGCCTCTCATCAGTCCTCAGGGTCAGAGCTCTGGGCCTATAACCCTCAGAACAACAGCTACTGGATGGTCATGGATATCCGTCCAGGAATCACGGCCAGCAACCCAGGGAGCATCACCGGCCTAGTGGCAATGTCAGGAAAATTGTGGTTCAATGCTGATGATGGCGTGAGCGGCAATGAGTTGTGGACCCACGATCCCACAACTGGAATCACAGAAATGGTGGTTGACCTAAATAACGGCCAGCAGGGCTCGAATCCGGGTACATTCTCAGGTTTGTTTCCCGTTGGCGACAGGTGGCTTTTCTTCGATGCAGACGATGGCGTCTCTGGCTTCGAGCCTTGGGTTATTGACAGCACTACTGGCTCTTTGTCATCACTAGGGGACCTGAATTCTGGCAACCTACCCAGCCTTCCCGGATTCCAACTAGGTTTCCAATCTGTGGGTACCACCGTAATTTTCGATGCGAACGATGGCATATCCGGAACCGAACTATGGGGAGTAGACATTGCGAATTCAGGACCCTCTGCCTCGCTGTTGTGCGATATCTGGGTGGGTAGCTCCAGTGGGCAGCCAAGCACAAGCTCAGGAGAAATAGCGACATTCGGCACCAAGGCATACTTCTCGGCAAGAGATCAGGCACATGGGGCGGAGTTGTGGTCATACGACTCAGCCTCTGAATCCTGTGACCGCCATACCGACATAAGGCCCGGCTCCAGTGGGAGCAATCCAGGATCCGCATCTTCTGGGATCCATAAGCTGGGTCCTGTATTGGGGTTCTCTGCCAACGATGGCCAGACAGGTAATGAGCTTTGGATCTACTCTCCGGAGAACAACACAGCATGGCTGACCGTCGATCTCACAGTAGGCTCAATATCCTCATATCCAGGTCAACACAGTGGTTTCAGCCTGAGTGATGAAGGCATCGTATATTTCACAGCGTCATCAGGAGGGAATGGGTATGAGCCTCACACCTTGGACCTCTCTGATTTCTCAATCACAACAATAGGTGACATCAGGACTGGGTCACAATCCAGCAATCCGGGCCGGAACGGTGGCTACGTCTTCCTAGACAGAGACCTCTACTTCGATGCGAATGATGGTTCGGGCAGTGACCTTTGGGTAGTCAAGAACGCAACTAACAACTCCGCTGTCTCTTGGTCAGTACAGCCCCAGCTGCCCTTAGGCCTAGAAATATCCTCGGTAGACGGCAGTATTTCCGGCGTTCCATTGCAAGTCACACCCTTGACAACATACTCAGTTTCCGCTGTAAACTCAACCGGAGTCATGCGCAACATCGAGATCGAGATGGCAATACTATCAGACTTTGATCTCGACGGAACCCCTGACTGGGTCCCTGAGGATATGGCTTCATTCACAGAAATGACCTCAGATCTAGATGACGATAATGACGGTATGTCCGACACCATGGAAGCAATCGCAGGTACATCTTCACTCGACGTAGACACTGATGATGACGGTTTCTGCGACGGAGTCAATTCGATACAGGGGACATGCTCCCATGGGCCAGACCCCAGCCCATTGGACCCTGAGATACCAATCGATACCGATGGCGACATGTTGGCGGATCAGGACTTTGATGGAGAAGGGCCTGCAGTCGCGGATGATGATGATGATAATGATGGCTACCCTGATCTCGAAGACGATTTCCCGTTGGACCCAACAGACTGGCTCGACACCGATGGTGACACAGTGGGAGACCTGTCAGACACAGACGATGACAACGATGGTTTGCCTGACACCGATGAATCATCGATTGGCACAGATCCAACCTTAGTGGATTCAGATAATGACGGAATTTGCGATGGCCCCTACCAAAGAGACAGTTGCTCACAGGGGCCAGACCCATACCCGACGGACCCCTCACTACCGCGGGATACTGATGGCGATGGCCTATGGGACGATCTTCCCGAAGATGCCGCGGATATTTTCATAGAGGACCAAGATGACGATGGAGACGGTCTCGATGACGAGGTTGAGACAGGCACGGGATTCTACATCTCCGCCTCAGATCGTGGCACTGATCCACTCAACCCCGATTCGGATGGAGACGGATTCTGCGATGGCAGCAATCAGGTCCCTGGCGTCTGCTCAAGGGGAGAGGACCCAGAGCCCTTCGATCCAGACGTCCCAATGGATCGGGATAATGATCAGTTGGCTGATCAAGTTGATCCTGCATGGGAAGCCTTCTATGGGGACGAGGATGCAGATGATGACGGCGATGGTTACACTGACAGCATGGAGTACAAATGTGACTCATCCGCACTAAATCCCAATGACACACCTGATGACATTGATGGGGATTACATATGTGACGACGAGGATCCGGATATGGACGGGGATGGTATATTCAATGATGAAGACAAATATCCGGAGGACCCAAACGATTGGAGTGATTTCGACAATGACGGGGTGGGGGACAACTCTGATTTGGACTCAGATGGCGACGGACTACTGAATGAATACGAGCACGAGGATTGTACACTGAACTTGGATTGTGATCTGGATGGAACGCCTGACTTTGATGACCCTTTCCCAACGGACCCATCAGAAGATTCTGATGTAGATGGTGACGGAATAGGAGACAACCAAGACCCTGATGCCGACAATGACGGAATTTGTGATGGCAGCCTCGGCACTCCAGGCATATGCGATGCTGGTCCGGATGCATTCCCACTCGACCCTGCAGCTTACTTGGACACAGATGGGGATGGACTTACCGACTCCCTTGCAGAAGGCATCCCCTCCTCGCTTATCATCGACCTAGATGATGATGGGGATGGATGGACAGACGTAGACGAGATAAGGTGCAGATCAGACCCCCTCGACTTCAATGATGTCCCTAGTGACGTCGACAATAACAAGGAGTGCGAGGCGGTGGCTGCAAGGGTCAGCGAAACATTTGCTGTCTTCGGTGCCTTGATAGCCTTGACGTTGGTCGTTGGACTCTTCATGGCTCCATTGATACGAGATCGCTTGAAAAAGAGGATCAGATCAAACGAGGATGACAAACAGGAATGACCAGATCGGGGGATGGCTTGCGATGGATGAGGAGACAAGCCCCGAGGATGATCAGGATAAACCATCGAATCCGTTCTCCGGCCTGAGTGGGGATATCAAAGACAGGATAGAGGAAGAAAGGATCGCAACCCAGGAGGGCGAACGACAAGTGGCCCTAGACTTCATCAGAATTTTCAGAGTCAAGGAAAAGATATCCTCGTTGAACGGGCCAAGGGACAGCGTCGAAGTTATGTTGGGCGGACCTCTTTACACCAAGATCCTGCACAAGGACCCTGTGACATCGATTTCCTTCGTTTCGAACACCTCTTGTGCCTCCGTGGGCATGGATCAGAGGATTCACATTTGGGACCCAATATCAAAAAACGACTTCTTAACATTGGAGGAGATGGCCTACAACGGCCACTTGGTATCGACAAGAGAAAAGGACTTGCTCGCCTGCGGTTCTTTGGACAAGACGGTCCAATTCTGGTCACTACCCGACTTTGAACACATCAGGACCCTAGACCTAGGGGGGTTCGGAGTACTAAGCCTGGCAATTGACTCCAACACACGGACAATTGCCACCGGCTTGTACAACGGAAACGTGAGGATTTCTGATTTGGACACCCTCGAGACTCGGAATGAATTCAGAGCACATGATGGTACAGTCACCTCCTTGGACTTTTCACGAAGTGGAATGACTCTGGTCAGTGGAAGTGACGATGGATCAGTAAACGTCTGGAGGCCCGCCACGGACACCCACGTCGCAGGCACCAGCGAATATGCAAGTCCCATAACCAGAGTGAAGATTCTCGATGACGAGAGAACCGTGATCATCGCGGGAGAGAACAAACAGATTCAGAAGTGGAACTCACACGGGAGGGAGATGATTGGAACCTTCTCTGGCCATTCTGGTGATGTTTACGCCATTGCAATATCGCCTGATCAGAACCTTATGGCAAGTGCATCGAAGGACAACACAATCAGAATTTGGGATATTGACACATGCGTGGAGCGGAAGACCCTTCGAGGTAACAGGGGCTCGATAAACGATGTAAGATTCAGTCCAGACGGAGATCATTTGTTCTCAGGCAATTCAGAAGGAGAGGTGGCTTATTGGGGAGTTCAATTGGATGTGACTCAACGTGTCCTTGATATTGTTGAGGAGATGCTCCTGGATGGGGGTTTTAATGTGAAGAGGACACGAAAACAGACCGTGATTATCTCACTGAGCGAGACATAGATCAGAACTTCCTCTTCAGCCTCGGCAGCTTTTTTCTCTTCTTACCACTACCTTCGCTGCCCTCGTCATCATCGAGATAATCATCATCATCATCGCCTGAACTGGGGACCGCTAAGTACACCGCAACTATCTCCATCAGATACGTGGCGAGAAAAATACCTCCCCACTGCCAGACCTCCTCCCAGCCCAGGACTGCATACGCGATCACAGCCGCTGCCGTGGGCCGGATCCATGATAATGACGAGCGAAGTGTGAAACCCATCTTCCTGATCGCCTTGGACCTCTTGGCCATGTTCACTCGCAGTGGCATTAGGTTCTAGATGTTCGTGCCATTATACAATTCATGATGCTGGTTTTTTTTCTATAACCTCCCTTTCTTCAAAACCGATACCTTTCATCAGCGGCAGGTAATATATACATTGACAGTCCGACAAAGGATCAATGAGCGAAGCGGATGCAAAACCAATGATGCCAATCGTACTTTCAGGAGCAATAGGGGCACTTGCACTTGCAGATGCCTTCGCAATCACTGGCGACACCGACGATGTCGTGAAGATTATCGTCGGAGTTGGGGCATTGGCCGTCTCAGCACTTCTCCTCTTATCGGGCGGACTCTCGATGCCCTCGATGCCCTCCATGAAGAAGGAAGAGCCAGAGGAGCCTGAACCAGAGCCAAAATTCTGAGGTGAATAAAATGTGGGAACATAGAAGCATATCGAACACTGAAATGAGAAAAACCAAGACCATAGCTCCATCAGAGACTTACGTTCGGCTGATGGATGCGATTCAGGACAGCATAAAGGATGCAGAAAGCAGGGAGCTTGACTATGAGAGATTCCTGAAGCACATCCCAGAGGAAGGCCCATGGGAAAGGCTGGACGGAAACGATGAGGCAAAGGACAATCCCATCGAGCGATATGTCGGCCCAGGAAAGGCCCGTTTGATGAATACCAACCTATTCCTCGGCTCATCGTGGATTGACACTCAAAGGTTCAAATTCGAGCGAAGGATCGACACTCCTGCCGATTTCATCCGCCAAAAGACCGTAGTTAATGCCAACATGTGGACGCCCAAGCAAGTAGCAACCACTCAAACTCTATTCTTCTGCTCGACTGGGGATGAGGACAGATTGGGGGGGTCCGTTCTCGCAAGCAATGGAAAGCCGAAGGCGAATATTTCAGACCAGCACCCATTCCTTGGGAAGGGAGAAGCTGACTACGCTGAGTGGGAACCCATACTGTGGGGCTTGGGCCACAGAGGAGTAGTTCCTGGTTCAGACCCCCAGGACAAGGTCTACTATCCATCACTTATGCATCGAGGAGTCACCTTCAACAACAGGCTTGGTTGGACAAGGTACTCCCCAGCAGGGTTCGGTAAGGACGCCAGTGGCTACATCATGACCCGCCCATATTCTTGGATCTGGCCCGCCGTGGATGGAAACAGAGAGAACGCCACCGCATTCAACCTACTTGTCAACATGCCAGACAGAAGGACTTCGTTCGGAGAAGACGGCATCACCGACGTATACATCACGACAGGAAAGACCTCCCTCTACACGATGATGGGAATGATGAGGTCCGCCACGGTCAGACAGATGTTCGGCGGGGGGTCCGAACTAGTACCACTGGAGTTCCATTTGGTCGAACCAGGGATCGACGAGTGGATCAGGGGAGCCAGCGACGAAGACAAATACGCCAGATTGTTCGAAGTCACAGCCGCCATGGGGTACTACCTGACCAGCAACGAGACTGGAACATTAGGTGGAGGCGGAAAGCGAAGGAGACTCGTCGTCTACCCGGATGACCAAGGGAACCTTTTGACATGCGTCAATGCCAGCCAAGTCGCAGACCACGCACTGAAGACGAACTTCACCGCCTCCCTCTTCACCAAGCTTGACCAGGCAGACTTCATGAACAGGGTTTCTAGGAGATTCACAGCCTATGCAGATCTTGTCGCGAGAAGCGAAAGCAGCAGGGGCGCAAAGTGGATCAGCTCGGCCTCCGTAAACGGCGAGAACGTACAGGGCCCGAACGTCCACACGATCCTAGCAGCACGCGGCTATGACATCCTGACCATGAGCGAATACATGGACACGTTCAACGACGTATCCGCCGCTCCGGAGAGGATCATCAGGAGATGCATACAATCGATCGGCACCAATGCCCTGAAGACGCTGTACAGACTTGATGACCTCGGTGAGATCCCAGGCCAGTCCCCCTTCAAGCACATATTCGCACCTGAAGATGGAAAGCCATACGTCTACTTCACCGACATCAGGTTCCTCGTGCCAAACTCCATCGATCAAATGAGAACACTAGTCGGTAGCAAGGGAGCAGACAGAGGAAGGATGCGCGAGGCTTTCGCTGAGATGACCGGAGCAGATCCCCTGACCGCACTCTCAGTGTCCGACGTGTGTCTGCCGTTCTTGGCAGACTTGGGCGAGGATAGCTGGCAGACGGGAACAGGCCTGAACACTGATGAGATAATCGTCGAGGTCACCATGGCCGTCGACCCTGCCAGGGTCTGGAAGGCACTCCTCGAGCCCACACTGGACGAGATCTTCGACATGCCGAAGGGCGGAAAGGGAACTGCTGCCAACATCTGGGGCGACGTCTTCATCCAAAACGAGGCCCTTCATGACAAGATGAAGAAGGACGGCCAAGGCGACTTCCTGAAGATTCTGCAGCTCGCCTACAACTGGTCGAACGACAACTCGCGAAAGAGGCACAAAGACGCCTTCCAGTGATGTGATTCAGACTGGGTCTATTGGAATGGATATCGACTCCGTCCGCTTCATCATGGGGGCTTCGACAGGCATAGGCCTCGCCGCAGCCTCTGGGTTCAGGGTCTTCCTCCCTCCTTTCCTACTATCGGTCTGGTTCAAACTCGGCCTGATGGATGTGGACCTCGAGGGATCTGATTTCGAATTCCTGTCCTCCGATATGTCATTGATCGTGATGGGATCAGCCTCATTGATGGAAATATTGGCCTACAAGGTACCCTTTCTGGACAATGCACTCGACGCGGTGGCAACACCCCTCGCGGGCCTAGCGGGAGTCACTGTGGTTGCAATCACGCTTCAGGGAACAGATCCGGCAATCCAATGGGCCTTCGCCATCATTGCTGGAGGGAGTACTTCGATCGGCATACAATCAGCGACAGTTGCCGGCAGGGGACTATCATCTGTGGCCTCATTGGGTGTGGCAAACCCGATTTTCTCCATGGTCGAAGATATATTCTCCCTCCTGATCGTACTAATCGCCCTCTTGGCACCATTCTTGGCGCTGATTGGGATCTTGTTTGCCCTCGGTATCCTGGTCAGCAGGAGGTTGGGCCCAGTCAGGACTGAGACGGGACATGGGCACTAGGCCTCAGAAGGATGAGAGCTATGCTGACGACAGCCGCCAGTGCGAGAGGCACTGTGATGAAGATCTCCTCGGTTGCCGAAAATTCCCATGTGTAGGTGGACCACCCAAGGGCCATGGTCTCCAGAATGGATGCCAACATCACGACATCGTAGAGGTTGCTTTCCCCGATAGGATCCTTGGCCGCGAGAAGGGCGCCAACCCCATTGACGGCAACCAATGCTGCCCCGAGATTCCTGAGCCATGCTATGTTCTCTGTGTTAGCGCCCTCCAGCTCCGCATACCATTCGGGAATCAGAAAGAAGACCAAGCCCATTGCGATGCTAGACCAACCACAGACCCTCAGAGTCAGCACAGTCTTGTCCATACGATGTACCCTCGATTTCATCGGATTATGAATTTTCAGTATCTCATAGGATTGTACCGGTCCGTTATATCTCAAAAAAAACCTAGGAAAACTCTTCATCAAAACAGCCTCAGGCCCTACTCGGGGGATTAGGTGCGATTTATTCCAGCATTCCCTCCTGAAAGCGTCCGGGACTTGATCGTATTAGTGCTGATTACCGCCTTCATCACGAGAATCATACTTGTGTATGCCCCATTGCGAAAACTAGCCACTTCAATCGATGATGACTTGGAAAACAGGGGAGTGATGGCCAATTTAAACAACGTCAGTGAACTTTTCCTAAAGCCATCAATGAAGCAACTCGGAAGGTCGTTTATCGGCTGGGAGATGATGACCTTAATCGCGCCTATGGCCATAGCATTCCCGACGATTGCAATACTGAATGCGAATTCCGTTGCGCTCGGGACGCTCTCGAGGGCAACATACTCGTTATTCGCTGCGCTACTCGTGATATGGTTGGCGCGAGATATACGAAGATCCGCCAAGTTACGGGACTTCTTCGAGCGCTCATACTTCCAACTAGAAGGGATGTGGCTAATGGCGGAGAACGAGTTTCAATCTTGGAACCTAAATCAGGATTTCAAGAGATCGTGGTTCCTGAACGAACTAAAACAAGCCGAGACCAACGAAAACGAGGTCACTATAGAATCGGGATTGGTGTCTGGTGTCGCAGGCTTGCTATCTCAGAACCCAATTGCTCTCTCCATAGCAAAACAAATCAAAAGGGGGCTTGACTACACCATTCTCGCCCCATTCTCGGACCAGATTCACGCCACTGTCATGGGCATCATACGCACGAGGATGAACCAGATAGTCGAGGAGCAATTAGAGGACTTCCGCAGAAAATCCCCCTTGAGGAGGGCCAATGCACTTGTCGAAGCCCTCCTCCCCACCTTCTTGATGACCTTGGTGATAGTCGTGAACAACGGTGGACTCTAACTAATGATTATGGGTGGGTTGGATTCTGAGTTAATCATGAACAGCCATAAAATTGCGACCATTGCCTTTTCCATAGGCATGATGTTGACCGCCATGTCAGGGTGCCTATCCGCTACGGACTCCGAGGAGCCCAATCCAGCCACTGAGCTCCAGGATTGGAACGTCTACCATGCAGCATCGATATCGGAACTACCGATGTGTGATGGAATTCACGAAGGCAGACTATACTACGTATCCGACACATCCTCGTTCCACGCTTGCGATACAGGCCAATGGGTGGAGATAGACATCACAGGACCCGCCGGACCCCAGGGCGAGGCAGGGCCGCAGGGCGAGGCAGGGCCGCAGGGCGAGGCAGGGCCGCAGGGCGAGGCAGGGCCCCAGGGCGAGGCAGGGCCCCAGGGCGAGGCAGGGCCGCAGGGCCAACCCGGCGAGGATGGCACATCATTCACTATCTTGGGTACAGTGGAAGATACCTCTGATTTGGGCGAGATATACATCGGCGACACTGGGGATGCTTTCCTCGTGAACTCCACGACTCACATTTACGTTTGGAGCGGATCGGAGTGGATTGACTTGGGAGACATCTCAGGCCCAGCCGGCGCTGACGGCGCCACGGGTGCTACAGGGCCCCAAGGCCCAGCCGGCGCTGACGGGGCCACGGGAGCTACAGGGCCCCAAGGCCCAGCCGGCGCTGACGGGGCTACGGGAGCGACAGGGCCCCAAGGGCCTGTGGGTACAATGCCTGTCGTAATGGAAATGACAGTCACATATTCCTCTGGCCCCAACAAGTATTTGATTGATGGAATAGATCAGGGATTGATCACATTATACAGAGGATTTACCTACACATTTGATTTGAGTTCATTACCTTCATTTCACCCATTTGAGATAGGTACCTCCCCAGAAGGTTCTCAATATAATTCTGGAATCACCACTTCTAACAATATAATGACGTTCACAGTTCCATTAGATGCACCAAGTACCTTGTATTACTACTGTGACGTCCACTCGGGAATGGGGGCTAGTATCACCATTGAATCGTTAGGGTCAGTTTCAGTTAATTGATCATTGCACGCTCTTCGGGTGTTGCGAATATGAGCCAGATTGCCCCCATGGCGATTTGGATCATGGCCGTCAAGGCAATCACTTCCCTCAGTGTCAGGTGTCCCCCTTCTAGGATCAAGCCAGCACCGAGTGCAGAGAAACCCATCATAGAAGTCAAGAGAAGGTAGTCCGTTCCAGCGACCCTGCCGCGCCATTCGTCATCGGTCCGCTCCTGTAGCAGGGTAGTGCTCATGACCCAGTTGATGCCGCTGCTGCCATGGGAGATGAATACCAGGAGGAGGATCACCCAACTCCAATCTACAGCCGATATCGCGAGGTAGAAGACCCCTGCGAAGAATATCGACCATCCCAACAGCGAGGGCTTCAGCCTGTCCGAACGCATGAGGCGTCTGCCGATGACTGGTCCAGTCCCGGATCCGAAACCACGAGCCATGTACAGGATGCCAATCGATCCCGCAGCCACAGACCCGAATCCTGCTTCCATCCCTATCAGAATCAACAAGAACACTTGGGCACCTCCCCCAGCAGCCCACATCGCTTTTGCAAAGACGACCCTTCTAATTGGCGCATTGTCCTTGATGTGAATCCAGCCGTCCCCAATCTCGCGAAGGGCCATTTTGATGCCACCTCCTCGGCTTTTGTCCTTCTCAGGTCCCCCTGGTGGTAGGCTCGCGAATATCAGTGCTGAAACTAGGAAGGTCAGCGTGTCAATCCAAAGGGCCTCGTAGACACCTAGCTCAGAGATTGTCAAACCACCTAAACCGGCTCCAATTCCCAGAGAGACCGACCATCCAGCACTCCCCATCGCGTTTGCAGTCAACAGCTCGTCCTCGTTGCATATGTTGGGGAGATAGGCGTATTCAGCCGGATCAAAGAGGACCCTCGCAAGGACCAGCGCGGATGTGAGGGCATAGACCGACCACAGGCTACCGAGTAGGTCAAACGTGAGGAATCCGACAAGGATCACAAATGACCCTCCATTTGCCAATACCATCAACCCCTTTCTCGAGTACCTGTCTGCCAACATGCCAGTCAAGGGCTCGAGTGGGGCGTGAGTCAGGCTTCTGACTGCGAGCACCCCTGCAATCGCCAACGGGGAGTCATCACTGACCTTACCGGCGATCAGGAACATGGATATGATTGTGAACCAGTCACCGATGAATGAGATCATGTTAGCAGCGAAAAGCCTCCTGAATGGAGAATTGTTTCGCAGGATTTCGATATAGCCGACGTTAGACACAACGCGACCCAGTAGACCTAGGTTATGATTGGTTGCCAAAAGCCAATGGCTATGTGACTCCTTCATCACAGGGTGATTATGAGAGAAAGGCGCCTTGTGTGGATCGATCTAGAGATGACTGGATTACATCCTGATGAAGGGGATTGCATCATTGAGATAGCCACAATCGTGACGGAGGCTGACCTGTCAATCGTTGCAGAGGGCCCAGTTTTCGCAATAACCCCAAACGACGTCTCCAAGCTTGATAACATGGACGAATGGAATACGAGGACGCATACTGCCTCGGGGTTGGTTGACAGGGTGCGTAATGAAGGGGTAAGCGTCGTAGAGGCTGAGGAAGGGACCTTGAATTTCTTGAAGGAGCATTGTCCACCGAACCTGCCTCTGGCCGGGTCATCAGTTCATCATGATCGTCGGTTCATAAGGAGGGAGATGCCGAGACTCGACGAATTTCTGTCATATCGTATCGTCGACGTTTCCTCATTCAAGGAGATGGTTAGGAGGTGGTACCCTGACCTTCCAAGGCACCTGAAGCCTACGAACCACAAGGCTCTCGAGGATATACGGGGATCAATTTCAGAACTGGAATACTACAGGGAGAAAGTCTTCGAGAAGTGACCTTTTCCATGCTTTTTTGGCAAATTTCTATGTAATTAATATTTGATATTTACCAACAAGTTATGGCATTTTTCACTCTTCGCTTCCACATGGAAAGTTCCCTAATCGCCGCGGTTGCGACCTCATTGTTGTTTTACGCCTTTCTGGCATGGTTGGCCAGGCCCCCCTCCAGTGGGGAGATTGAAAACACACCGAGATAAGCCAATCTATTCGATTGGAATTCCATCGTTGTGGCAAATTACAACGTTGACGCCGAAACCTCGTTTGTGGAAGGCGATCAGCTCAACTCCGTGAATCAGGTGTCCTGTGCTGGCGACGCCGAGAACTCGCTTCTCCGAGAAGGTCGGTATATCAGTCAGGGGTCTCCTTGTCCCTTCAGCATCCTCGTACCATGGTGCAGAACCCTCGGGGGAGAACCAGACCCCGAGGATCATGTCGACCCCATCCGTGTATTGCGCTGCTTCAGCATCGGCTTCGCTTGGGATGGCTGGTGCGTTGGGGTGAGTATGTAGCCAATGGGTGAACCGCCCTCCTCTCGGTCCACGGTCCTCGGAGAAGAGGCCATCTACCCATTCCTCTGGAACATGATGTACTTCGTATGAGTCACCACGATTGACTAGATGTGGCTCACCGACAAACATGCCTTGGCCAGCGAAGAGAGATGGTTCAAACATCGATCCAGTGTATTTGGATATCAATTCTCTGTCAAAGGCCTTCGATGTATCGATGTCCAAGCCTACAAGAATCTCATCCGGGAGGGATTGGAACGACCAATCGAGAACTTGTGAGAGGGTTTCTACGGGAATGAAAACAACGCCTGCATAGGAGTCCCTTTGTTCGAGGGATTGCAGGTTGTACTCTCTTGAAGCATCAATTAGCCAATCGGACATCAAGGTCATTCCCCCTGTGTCATAGAGGCCTCTCGCCCATCCAAGACAATGTCATAGACTACGTGATCCCATTTAGGAGCATAACTCTTTACTCGCACCACATCCAAACTTCCAATTGTAAATTCTCCAGAAGAATCTAGGATCTTTCTCTTTATTTCCTCAGACTGAGAATCATATTCTTTCGAATTGGAAAGTGCGTGTAGGTGCAGCATACCCCCCTCGGGACCAAGGGCCCCAATGGCAGTGGGTATGGCAAATGTGGAATCAGGTAGAAGTCCAAGCACAGCCCTGTCAACTTGTAATGATAACTTTGGAACGGTCTCCGTGCAGTCACCCTCTATCACAGTACATTGATGTTCGAGACCATTCTCAGACAAGTTCCAACGCAGGGATTCAATCGAGGCCTGATTCCACTCACAAGCGATCAGATTGATGCTACTGGATGATTTCAGTATTGGCAGGGTGTAATACCCTATTCCGGCGAATAAATCGAGAACAGTCTCCCCTGGCTTGGCGACTTCCCCCATCCTTCTCCTCTCATTCACGTTACCTGCACTCCACATGCAGTTGGTTATGTCGTATCCGTATCGAATGCCGTTCTCCTTGCGAATTACCCAGGATCCTCTCGAGGAGCCAGTCAGCAACTCGATTTCTGGCTTCCTCTTTGGACCATCAACCTCCCCCTTACGGTATAGGCGCTGAACACCAATTGCGATCGCTACCTCTCTCCATAGCACATCGCTGGGAATCTCCTCCCAGAATTCGTCTCTGAAGGACTTGTTTGGGATAATGGCGACATCATCGAATTTTTCCCACTTTGAGGGGACATCGTGAGGCATCTTTCTGGACCTCAGTGAATCGATATCTGCGGCCAGAGATCTCAATCTATGGTCCAGAGATTCCTTCGGGCTGGGTCTCCGCATGGTGATCCGTAAAGGCGTGATGATAAAGACGGTCACCCGACCTAGTAGGGTCGTGAGCGGAAAACTTATTCCGATTTTCATCGTTTTGATGATCTTCTTCTCGGCAGTTAGTGCAGAGCCCCCTCCCGGATCTCCTGAAGTTGAGAATTCGGTGTGCGACACAAATTCTACGCCGGGTGGAATCTGTGATGATTACGACTCTTCGTTGGACCAAACCTCAGGCGATCACTGGTCCAAGATCTCGGTCATACTCCAGATGGAAAGTGCGGAACAAATTAGCATAGAGGTCTTTATTGCATTGCATGAGCTAGCAAGAGACCAGCTTGGGCTGCAACAAATTGATCTCGAGGGAGATTCGACCGAACAAGATGGAATACCCGCCGATCATATCAGGAACTTCTTCGATGAACAAACAGGCAATGGTGAGACGGTAAGTGAAAGGATGTTTTCACAGGTAGATGAGATGGTGATGAACGTCTTAGGTGAAAACTTCCAATCAATAGGACTCCCCGTGACCAACACTGTCAGCGACGTCCCCAGAACCCTGGATGAGGACATAACCTGCACTGCTGACGCATCGAGCGATTCTGCGGACGAGGTTCTGGAAAGGGAGAACAACCCGTTCCATCCCCCAATTTGCATCAGGTCGGCATTATCCGTGACAATTAACGCCTCTTCGATTGGGATGGATGACACGCGCGGGGACTTGGACAGGACTCTGATTGGGTTGCTAGTGATGGGGGCGAAGGTTGACTTGGTGTTCGATCTGGTTGTCGAAGCAGGCCAGTCGATGGAGATGAGCCTGATTCCTCCCGAGTATTCGGAGAGTTTCATTTCTCGACAAGGAACCTCGCTCGCCACCAGATCGACCTTGGGGGGACTTACTCAGAGATTCGCGGTTGTGAACATGGATAGGACCAATCACATCGATACCTCAGGCCCATCCTCCCTCAGTTTGGATACTGGTATCCAACACCTGCAGGACGATACTGAGACAGTAGACCTAACCTCAACAGAACTGCCAGGGGTATCGATCGAGCTCACCGTAGATGCCAAAGACACCAACAGGGCCAGATTCGGTTTGGACATTTCACTCCATCATCTGGATGCGTCGACACTTGAGGCATGGTCTGTGGATCTGGACCAAGACGGGGTAGAGATGCCATGGATAACCGCGGATGGGTTCAGACTCTTGGATGAAGAGACAGATATAGGCCTTGAGAGACTCCTGGATGGTTTGCCTATGGAGAAGATTTCTGAGTCATTGAGCGACATTTTGGGCAATCAGATCGAGTTAGCGAATCCATTCTTTACACCTTCAACCGAAACGGGGGGGTTGCAATTCCTCCACACTGAAAATACGGGTTGTGAGGAGGAAGCAGCAAATCGTTACTGCATATCAGGCCCTATTGCGATGAATAACACCTACCCTATTCTCATCTCAGCAATAAGCAACCCAACCCCTGTGGAGCTTTCAGACACATTCCAGCGCCTAGCAGAAAATAGTGATTTAGACATCCCCGAAATAGACCTAAGCACATTTACCGATGAAGACCTTGCAAGAATTATGTCGGTCACATCCATAGACATCTCTCATGACCTATCTTGGTTGGAGGAGGGCCTCACAGAAACAATACCGGATTCGGAGTTGGGAGTCAAGATTGAGCTGCCCAGTTGGATAGCCTCGGGGACGGGGGAACCAGGTGTCTTGGAATTAGGCTTTGAAGAAGATGGCGTAGACCAAGAGTTGAGCCTTATCGGGACCAGACCATTTGACTGGGAACACCCGATATGCATGGAATCTACGGACTGCAACGATGACAGCTGGGACCTCCTCTGCAAATCATACCATTCAACTTGCATATCATCTACACTTGCCCTTGAAATCGAGAAAATAGCATTCAAGGAATTATCGTCATCTGTCATCATGGACTTCAAACTCGACTTCACAATCGATATTTACAGGGTAGACTCAGACCTCGGAATTGATGGATTGGATACCTCCCCGATACCCTCGGATCTGATCCGACACGTCATTAGCATGGGGGACAAGATCGAGGGTGGTATCCTTGATGGAACTGGATTGGGTAGGATAGATTCGCCATTCCCAGATGATAACCACCCCCTCGATCTGGATATATCCAATGAGGGTATGGAGGAACTCGCGGATGAAATGACAGACAGAATAAAGCTGCAAATGATAGAATTCAGCAATATGCAACATGACTATGTTCAGATAGTGGAGATAGGTGAATACAAGCCAAAATTTGACTTAGCAGGAACACCCGTCAAGGTGGATATTGAACCTTCCAACCCCATACAATCGCCTTATCTTTCCGACTTGGATCCTTTTCAGGTAGGCGTGTCAGTCACAAATGCCCAAATGAGGGTCTCTCTGATAGAAGACTCTCTTTCTATGAGGGTGAGCGAACAGAATCTGTTTCGGACAGCGCTAAGGTCGGCTGCAATCAGCATGAGCCCCGAAGTTGGAAGATCGGGAATCGGCCCATTTTCTATCAGTATGGGCATTACACCGATAGATGAGGATACCGAGTTTGGTGAGCTCCGCCCCGTTCTGATAGAGGAAATCAAGTTCCCTGAGGGGATTAACATTCTAGAATTCGAGAGCGAGCTATCACGAGGCCGGGTTATCGAGGATGGTGGTCAGCAGACTCTGATCTACCTCACCCCAGTCTACGACTGTGTCGGGGTTGATGATCAGGATCCATGTCAGGTAGGGTCGGACACCATAACGCTCTCTGTCGAGATCGGATGGCAGATCATATTTCGTGAGGCAAGCCCCTACATCCTTGGGATCTTATCTCTGATCGGATTGATGGTCTGGAGAAAATGGAGGAAGGGGATCATTAATCGCAGGGTCAATGCGAATAAGTTGGAGGATGCAACAATGGAGTGGGTCGAGTCATTGAATTGACCCTAACTCCTCCTGAATGACTCGACAATCCTTCTGGCAAGTTCGGGACCTATCCCGGGGATAGCCGATAACTCATCTTGACTTGCATGTCTTATTTGCTGCATCCCACCAAAGTATCTCAAGAGAGTCTGGATTTTCTTCGCTCCAAGTCCATCCACATGCTCCAATGGGTTTTTCAAAGTACCCTTCGATCGTCGTTTTCGATGGTAACTATTGACGAATCTGTGGGCTTCATCTCGAGCATGTATTATCATTCTTCCACGTCTGTCCATCAGCAACTCTCGACCGTCGGTTGTATACACCGTCTCTTCTCTCTTAGCCAATGCAATTACGGGGAACTTGTCTCCATAACCCAAATCTTCGAGCATGCCCACTATGGTTGTTAGGTGAGTCTTCCCCCCATCGAGGATAACCAGGTCTGGGTAGTGTTCGAGCCTCAATACCCATCTCTGGACCACCTCGCTCATCATTCCCAAATCATCCATAGAGCCACCTTTCACGCGATAAGTCCGATACTCGGATTTCTCAGGCTTACCGTTTCTGAACACAACAGAAGCACCGACCCTATCGCCACCGAGAAGTTGAGCCATGTCAAAACAAACGACATACTCCAGCTTGTCTAGGCCAAGCAGTTCAGCAGAATCAGAGGCAGCTCGATATTCAATATTCCCTGAAGATCTGCTAAGCGACCTCTCCAATTGAATCTCTGCATTCCTGTCCGCCAAGGCCCTCAACTTGGATAATTTCCCCCTTTTTGGGACCCGTATCTCCACCTTTGAGCCCCGCTTGTCGGACAACCATTGCATTACGCCTTCCTCTAAGCCAGTCGGGACCAACAGGATTCGAGGTGGTTTTTGATTAGAATAGTGTTCTGATAACAATAGAGATATAGATTCAGAAATGCTCCCACGATGTATCATCGGATAGTTTACTTGCCCTTGAATAACGCCATCCTCGGCTTGGATTATTGCCGCTTGGCCAAAATCCTGTCTGGAGGCGAAGCCAACTGCATGTACTTCTGTGTAAAACCTGCTTTTGATCACCTGATTGGAAATTGTCTTCTGAACGATCCCGATCTTATCCCTGTATTGAGCTGCCAATTCATATTGAAGGCTATCTGCTGCTAAGTCCATGCGCTCCTGTAAGTCCTCTACGACGAGTCGGGCATCCCCATCAAGCACACCTATTGCCATTCTAATTCTGTTATCGTAGTCATGAATCTCATCATGTTCGTTGTATCCAAACGGCAAGGCCCCTTTGTTATCTCGTATCCCAAATTGCCTTCTGAGTAGTTTGATGACCCCTTTCGCAGCGCCGGCGTCTGGGAATGGACCCCAGACCTTCGAGCCAGATGGAGGCCTCCTTGTGTACAAAATTCTGGGCTTTTCATGCCCTGTTATAGCAATGTAAGGGTATGACTTGTCGTCTTTGAAGGCAGAATTATACCTCGGCTTGTGCTTTCTTATTAGCTGCTTTTCAAGGACCAACGCCTCTCTGGGGCCGCTAGTGATGATGAAATCGACATCATCGGATCTAGAAACAAGGGTAGGGATCATTGCTCGATCAGGATTTGGAGAGAAATAGGATCTAACTCGCTGACGGATATTTGTGGCCTTCCCGACGTACAGAACCTCCCCCTCCTCTGTCTTGAAAATGTAGACCCCCGATGATTGAGGGAGATCCAGACTACTCGGGTCGACTGTCATCCTTACCGGACCTCGAAGGCCAAGGGCAATGAACTGATGGCTTACCCCACAGCTGTGCTAACAGGGCCCGAAGAGAGGTTGTTAACCGCGCTAGCCGGCATCGAAGTAGACAGGAACTTGCGTAGGGATTTCCCAGAGGAGCTCTCCATGCCAGGCATCGCGGAGAGGCTTGGAGTCGTGAGATCAGCCCTCCACAACCCAATTTCCAGTTTGGAGTCCAAGGGTTTACTTGATTCCATCAAGAGCAACGTAATCGGCGCACCGAGGAAAAAGACGGTACTGTTGATTACAAAAAAAGGGCTTGAAGTGGTAAGTAATCTTGGTTTAATCGAAAAGCAAACTACAAAATTGAATCAACTCTTGGGGAGGGATGAAGAAGTAGAGGTCCTTTGTCACGCATTGGAAAGCCCCGGGATTGTCGTTCTCACAGGCCTTCCGGGAATAGGAAAGTCTTCCGTCGCAAAGGCAGTTTGTTCGAAACTTGAACAAGAGAAAAAGGAGGTTGGTTGGCACACAGGAAGCCGGATGACTAGCACGTCTTCTCTTATTGACTCATGGACCGATATTCCTCTGTCAGAAAATTTTGATGAGTTGGAAGATGGGTTAGACCCGAATATGATTTACGTTCTCGATGAAGCACAGGAAATTCACGCGAGGCATGCCAATAACATCAGAAGGTTGATCGAAAATGCTCGCCATGCCAAAATACTGGTTGTAACGAGAAGTCCTAGCGCCTTTTCCTCCATGGAAGGGGCATTGAAGATCACATTGGAAGGGCTAGAAATCGAGGTCGCAGCTCGTATCGCAGACCATCTGACAGAAGAACAGGCAACGCAGGTCGCCATCGCATTGGACGGTCATCCTCTAGCGATTCAAATGTGGAGGGATGGTGACGAGGTACCCACACCTGGAACTCCCGTTGCGGATTTCATATCATCGACTGTTCTAGACAGATTAGATTCTGATACCGCCCAAGAACTCGAGAATCTTATTCTAGAGCCCTTTCCAATTTCCAGGGGCGACTCCCTGACAGATCTTTCAATAAATAATTTAGACGATGCAACAATCTTGAAGTGGAGCGGCTCCCGCTTCGAATCCCAACACCTTATCAAGCATGTGAAACATGCTTCGTTGGATGAGGACAAAGTCAAATCGATACACGAACGATTGGTCACCAGGTGGTCTAAGATCGAGGGATTTGAGGCAAGGGGCCATGAAATGCACCATAGAATTCTCTCTGGCCAGAGTGTGTCCAAAAGGCTAGCAGAGGACGTCTTCGATAACCTAGGCCCAATCGTCGCATCAACGTTGCTAAGTGATGCGCTGGATAAGGAGGAAAGGGAAGACCTCAGGATATTATCTGCCCGAGCAGCAATCGCCCTCGGTGAAGCAAAAACGGCATTGAGGATTTCTGAGGAACTCACAGAACAAGCTGATCGTTTGAAGATCGAAATGGAGAGTTTCCGACTGCTAGGTAAGGAATCAAGATTCCGCGCGGTAGAGGAGGAACTATTGAGTAAATTGGGTGAACCAGAGAAGTCGCAACTTCTAATTCGTGGTGCGATTAGACTACATGATGATCGTCTACCTGGGCCAATGAGTAGGGATTTGGGGGACAGGATCGTTCAGAGGTTAGATAGAATCGAGGTTCAACCTGCTCAACTGGACGCATCACTACTTGCCTCTGATTTGATACTAAGGTACCTTGTTGCATCCAATTTGGGGGACGCGGTCAAAGCAGCCGCTCTAAGGTCAGGGATAGTGGAACTGATTGGTGAGGGGCACAGGAGACTTGAGGAGATAGACCTTCGATTGAAATTGAAGACCTTAACTGATATAAATTCGGAAGACCTCAAGGAAAAATTAACTGAAATTGAGGGGAAACATGAAAAATTGAGAATCATCCATTGGATTTTTGCTGCTGCAGGAGAATCAGCACCCACATGGGCCATCGATTCCCACAAGGCAATTTTTCTCGAGGACAACCCACCCATTAGGAGAGAACATGCGCGAATTGAAGCATTTTCTTGGTACTGGAGGGGATTGTATGATCGGGACCAGAGATTGCAATATTGGTCAGAGGCTGCAGCGCGACTCAGACTCATTGGTTGCAGCAATGCATGCATTAAGTTGATTGAGAGGATCTATCATGAAGTCAGATCTCAGCGCCTATGAGAGTCCTTGTATTGGTTATGCCCGTCAATGATCGGATTTCTCCAATTACGATTCTCGTGATCTCTGACTCGTTGAGGCCCTCGACCTTGACGAGGAGGTCATGACTTCCAAAAACAACCCATCTCCCTACAACCCCCTCGACGGAATCGAGGCTATTCCTAACATTTACCTCTTCACCTGGTTCGGTAGTGATTAGAACAAATCCGACTGCCATAATTACACCTCTGCAGAAATCAGCGTTTCAGTCTTCACAACACCTGGAATGGTGCGCATCTGTTCAATCAAGAACCTCGTCATTTCCTTAGAGTCATTGAAATCGAGCCTTGCTACAAGATCATACTCGCCGTAAACCGAGTGGGTCTCGACAACCGCATCCATACGTAGGAGGCTTGCATAGACGTCTTTTTCTTTCATCGGCAGTGCCTTTATCAAGACGAAGGCGGATTCCATACCAATTCCCCAAGGCCCGCGGCAGATGCCATCCTTATGATGCCTCCCGTTGATATTCCATTGAAACATCCAACGGTAAAGCATACAACATGAACCCCGAGTTTTGAAACCGTGGCAGTACAGAATAGGTATGAGTCTGGGAGAATTATATCTCTCATTGTGACGCTCTTGGTGCTGTCTATTCTGACCCCGTTGGGGTCCCCGCAAGCGTCGACATCGGTTTGGTCAGGTGTAGTCAGTTTCCCTGACGGGGTAACCATCGAAAGCAATGAGGTAGTACAGGTGAGTCCGGGAACAGAAATCAGATTGGGCGACGGAAAGTCTGTGGATGTCAAAGGAAGGCTCACGATACTCGGCCATTTAGATGACCCAGTCATCCTCAACTCAATAGATGGCAAACACAATGGCATCAGATTCTTGGAGGACAGCAGGGGTTTGGGATCTTACGTTTCAAACTTGGAAATTCAAGATAACTCCTATGGAATTTCAGTGTGGAATTCAGACCCTACCCTTCAGAACATTACCATTTTCAATCCTGACTTTGTCGGTATGGATTTGTTTTCCGGCTCCAACCCTTCGATCTACAATCTGACTATCGAAGGAGGTGGCCAAGACGTCCATGGAATTTCAAACACATGGAGATACGGAATTGGACTTTCTGTGGGAAGCGGGAGCTCACCGATTCTTGACGGCCTATCCGCTAGTGGGCTGATAACGAGAGCAGTCAATGTCTGGGGTGGGTCTGGTGGCCTACTCTCAAACATGTCAATAACAAACATATCAGGTGCCACCATCGCTGTATCAACCGGTATTTGGGTAGAGGACTCTGTGATTTTGATCAAGAACTCGAGATTGAATTACTCGGACAATGGAGTTTATGTTCGACACATTTCAGAGGGATTCACAACTAGGCCAACACTCGAAAATATCATCATTTCTAATTCGAAGTACCGGGGAATCATGGTCGAACAATACAATCGATCCAAGTGGAACGAACTCAGTGTAAATGCTATCATCCGCAATACCACTGTTTCCGGTACCGGCGGGCCTCTTGCACAGACATCAGGACTCGGATTGGCGGGATTGGAACTCAACACAAGCGGTGCCGTGATCAATGGTCTGGACCTGGAGGGGAACCATGCTCCCGGATTGAAGGCGTACATGATTGACGGCTCTTCGAAATTCCAGAATGTGACATCTCGCAGTGATGGCTCGCGAAGCATCTCGAGTGACCTCGCGGATGCCTCTGGAATTTACCTTAGGAGTGCGAATTGGCCCGTCAAACTGCATGACATAAGCGTGAGTGACTCCATAGGATCAGGGATTCTGTTGTGGAAGGGCGGCGCTACTGGGACCAATTGGATGGCCGAAAATTCTGGTGGTGCGGGAATAGACATCCGAGAGTTCCACCCGGAGGTAATTGGAGTCAAGTCAGTCATGAATCGACTTGTTGGCATTCAGGTCATCGATTCCTCGAACGTGAGGATTGAACATGCAAATACAAGTCTCAACGGGCAAGGGGCTCCCTCTGACCAATATGGAGCAGGTTTCTTGTTCCTAAGGTCGAACGACGTGGTGAGCTCTGGCAAGGACGTAACATGTCTGGAATGTCGGTCAACGGATGATAGGTCTGGGTTCTCCATAATTGACTCAATTGATCTTCAACTCAAGAACATCAGTGTATTCGACCCTTCTTCGGGTAAAGCCATACTTGCTGACGGAACTGGCCTACAGAGGCCCGGTTATGTTGAAATTTTGGGAGCAGAGATAAGGTCGAATCACACTGCCTCAGAGGTCTCGCTACAGTCAATCGACGGCCATCTACGCGACATCGATTTCTCAGGGACCTCATTTGAGTGGTCGGCATATGGGCTCGTTCCATCAAGCATTCAGGACAGCAATCTGAATTTATCATCAAATTGCACTGTATTTTCCAACTTTCCCGATTTACGTGGGACTAACGTATCCTTTGGATGCCAAGATGGAAATCCTATTGAATTTACTTCCTCCAACACAACGATGATTGACGCCTCCATTGCTGGTGGATCAACACTCTCACTCTCATCGGGTAGTGACGTAAATTGGGTTTCATCAACTAACCTATCGTCACCTCTCTCAGATGACCCTGATGATAAATTGATGATCTCATGGTTCATTGACGTGGAAGTGACCAACCAAAATGGATTTGGCATACCTTTTGCGACTGTGGACCTCAGTTTCGACAGACTTCAAGAAAATTCAACTAGCGTTCTTCCTTATTCAGGGACCTCCAGACTAGGGCCATTCACAGGAAAGGTCTGGACACCTTCTGATGGCTGGTCACAGACTACGAATGTACTAGCCAACTGTTCCTACATAGGGTATGAGGTTTCCATGGGCCAAGCTCAACTCAATGATGACCTGGACATAATTTGCTCGATAGATCTACCTAATCAAGCACCATTTATCGTTTGGGAAACACCCCTGCCAAACTCAGTCTATGGGAGTTCGGAGAGAGTCGTCTTCAATGCGGCTGATTCGTGGGACATGGATTACGACTCACTCTCATTCAGTTGGGTTAGCTCCATCGACGGGACGCTTTCAAGCCCATCAGGAGGAACGGCATTTTTCATCGCAAACGACCCCTTGAATGCATCACTTTTTCTGAGTGATGGGGAACATACGATCGAGTTGACAGTGTGCGACTCCACCGGGAGATGCAGCACTATGGAGCGAGTCGTGACACTCCTGAATCTACCCCCTTTGATGTCAGTCGCCACCCGTCCAGAAATATCGCCATTTGGTGTCATGAGTCTTGGTATGACTGCTAACGCGACAATAGACCTATCAGGTACATTGGACCCTGAGAATGATACACTTGAGTGCTGGGTCCTAGCTAGCTATGGCGACAACATATCTCTCGAACCTCCTTGCAATAGACCACATCAAGTCGCCTTTGTACCTCAGAAAGATACCTTTACCGTCACCATAGAGGTGAGTGATGGCACGAACCAACCAGTATCCTGGGCATTCACGATTGATCACTATAATCAACTTCCAGTGATTAATTACGAAATCATTCGGTCGGGGCCTTCCTCAGACGACATGATGCTCATCAGCTTCCTTGGAACCGAGGATCCGGAGGGAGACGAATTATACTTCTCAATATTCTCGGACATACAGGGTCTGATTTGGACAGGGGATGCAGAGAATGGAAGATTTGGTTGGGAGGGCCGGTTGGCAAAGGGCGACCATACGATAACCCTCGAAGCGTGGGACGATAACCCGGAGAATATAGGCCAATCAACTTCTATCGACCTAGATGTTGTGGTCACTAACTCCAACTCTAGGTCAATCATCGCATCTCCCGAGGATGGACTTGTCACAGACTCCTCCGAAATAATAGCCTTCAGCGCCCTAGGGTCTGGAGATAGAGACATGCCCTGCTCATCTTTCCCGGGCGGCGGGTTGGGCTTCCTGTGTTCGCAAGGGAGTGGCTTCAACGAACTTGTCACGGTTACCTGGAAATTGGACGGCTCTTCTGAAATCCTCTCAACAGAATGGATTTTCCAAAGCAGGCTTCCACCAGGCACCCACATTGTGAGACTAACAGTGGATGACGGCATAGGACAAGCATCCGAGTCCACAATTAACGTCACTATCAATCCCTCCGCCCCCATTCTTGTCATAGACGATCCCATTGAAGGTCAGATATTCCAATCAGACAAACCTGTGAACTTCGACCTAAGAGAATCGTTCGATGCTGATGGCGACGAATTCTTGGTCACAATAACCTCTGATAGAATGCCCTACCCGATAGCCAATGGAATCAGGATCGAAGGTGTATACAGTCAAAACCTCCCCTCTGGCGAACATAATTTGACATTCATGGCCGTTGACGCTTCAGGAATGGTGAGGACGGTGAATCTGACCATCCTCATCACTCCAACATCCCCGGTCCCCGCTATTGCTAGCCCCTCTGATGGTTCGTTCATTCCCCCGGGCCAGACCATAATCCTGGATTCATTCGGAACCATCGATCACGATGGAGACCTTGCAATGATCGAGTGGTCGCTTTCTGATGGAACTGTAATCGGTAATACTAATGTCGTCGAAGTCGATCTACCCCCAGGTCCACACATCATTAGGTTGAGGGCCATTGACTCCAGAGGATTCTCCAACATGACCGCTGTTTCGATCATGGTCGGGTCAAGTGCTCCGACGATCTCCTCACTTCAGATATCTCCGTCGGTGCTGATAGCCGGTAATGTCCAAGAGATTCACATCTCTACCTCCATGGTTGACTTGGACGGGACTACAAATGAGGTCTCAGCGATCCTAACAATCGGGGGGGCCCCAATTCTGGTCGGATTGAACGATGATGGCAACTTCGGGGACGAGGTGGCCGATGACGGGGTCTGGTCCGTTAGCCTACCATTCTCACCAGAAGGAGGAGACTGGGTCAGGGTAGATGTATGGGCCAGGGATGGGGACGTGGTCAGTTCGACGCTCACCGAGACTATACCCGTAGACGAGCAAGAAGGTGACTCTGGGCTATTAGCCCAGGCCCTTCGACTGGGAAGCATAGGTTTACTCGCCCTACTTCTCCTTGGGGCGAATGCTGCACTTAGGAGGCGATCTCGAGTGAAGGCAGACCTTGCTGAGATTGAATCGTGGGGAGCTTTCAGAGAGGAAGATTACGATCCACCTAGTTCTCGGGGCCCCAATCCGTGATCTGTCTGGTCAACCCCAATCGATGGGTGAACAGGAATCTCAGATTCAAAAGCCCGTCTCCCCAAGTGTTGATTTCAGCCTCTCCAACGCGCTTCCTGTAGGGCACGCTGACCTCAGCGGTCTTTTCCTTCCCTAGGTACCTTCTAGCCCTGATCTTGAACTCCTGAGACAGGGGCATCCCGTCATGCTTTGGCCTCATTCGCTCATCTTCGAATATGGATTTCCGGAAAATCCACATTCCACTTTGAGAGTCATGAATTCCATACAAATACAGTAGCCTAGCAGTCGTTGATAGTACCCAATTGCCGAATCCATGTAGCCCCGGCATTGAGCCGTCTTCCGCCCTTTTCAGACGATCACAGGTAATCCAATCAAGATCCTCTTGCAATAGCCTTCTGACAAGTGTTGGAACCTCTTCTCCCGGATATGTACAATCTGCGTCCATCGTCACAATCACATCCCCTTTAGCCATCGCAAAGCCAGTTTTGTAAGCCCTTCCATATCCCTTTCTGGGCTCGATGTAGACCTTGGCACCCGAGGACTCAGCCAACTCACGAGTTTTGTCCGTTGAGTTCCCGTCAATGATCAGAAAGTCCAATTCCTTACACCAACCGTTGTTGGGAACGGACTGTATTGTCTCGACAATGGCCTCTTCTTCGTTGCGTGTCGGGATGACAACTGTCACACTCACATCGAGGGGGGTAAGTGTCATGGCATTCCTAGCAGGCACCCCCACTTAACCACTGGTAGTATTGTAGGACGGCGAACAGTTCATTTCAATGTGCCTGCCGTCATTAACCATGAGCGATGCCGTGCGGCTCGGGACCAGTGGCCTGAGACTAAGAACAGCCACTTACCTTGCAGTCCTACTTTTTGTCAGCGTTTTAGCGATTAAACAGCTTTCTGCCATCATACAACCTATGGTGGTTGCAGTGTTTCTGTTTTTTGCAATAAGGCCCCCAGCAGCATGGCTTGAGGAAAAGTTCGGCCATCCCTTGCTTTCCTACACCGGAGTTTTGGTCGCCTTTCTAGGCGTGATCATACTGGTAAGCCAGATACTTTTTTCCAGCCTTTCTGGATTCTCGTCAGAGGTCCCAAGCTTATCTCCAAAGCTAAATGACAAGATAGAGTGGCTCGAGGGTCTAGAGGTCTTCGGTTACAGCATCGACCTTGAGGGACTCCAGACCATTATCTCCATAGAGGAGATTAACAGGCTAGTCACTGAGTTCATAGGATCACTGGCCTCATTCACTGCAAACATGCTGACTGTGTTGATATTTCTCGCCTTCATCATACTAGAGGCAGAGTCTCTGCCAGGAAGGGTGATGGCTGCCTTCCCCGATGAATCTAATCGATTTGACAGCATAGCAAGCAAGGCTGAGAAAAATATCAATGTCTACATCAAAACCAAGGCGACAGTCGCGTTTGGGCAAGCTGTCATTGCAGGGGTCGCGTTGTACGCATTTGACATACCGGGCGCATTCATATGGGCATTCTTGGTCTTCATACTCGATTTCATACCATATTTGGGGGCTTTCCTTTCATTCGTACCACCTATAATTCTGGCCTTCATCCAATTGCCGATAACGGGTTTCATCGCAGTAGTGGCGATTTTGGTGGGCAATCAACAACTTTGGGGCAGCTTCGTAGAACCACAACTCGCTGGGCAGAGGCTGGACATGTCCCCCATCGTACTTTTGTTCCTCGTAGCATTCTGGTATTGGGCATGGGGATTAACCGGAATGATTCTTGGTGTTCCATTAGCTGTAATCATGAAGATCCTTCTAGAATCCGACGAGAGGACATTACCAATCGCCATCATGCTCTCCAGGAACCCACCATCACCTGTTGATGATGGCAACGAGGACCCCATCGCTGGAGAATGATAATGGCGATGTCTCTGCGATATTGTGAAGACCCTTTGTCGATAGCCTGAGAACCTCATCGTTCAGGCCCCATTTCCCCCCAATTACGGTCACTGAATCGCAGTTCTCCAAAGCGAAGACCGAGAACACGGAGCCAATAGGAACTTCGACAAGAGTCTGACCACGTTCAGGACTGATTCTGTGGATCTCCGACCTATCTGAGTGGAGTCTGATGCCCACATCACCCGGTACTTCCGCCAAGGCCCCCCAGATTCCCAATTGGTGTGACTCCAGCCCGCCTTCAATGCCAACCACATCGAATTCCTTGTACCCCTTGCCGCACAAGTATTCAATCGCTTTTGCCAGGTCGCTCGACTGCTGATCCTCCAATGGTATCCTTGCGACCGCTGAGTCCTGTAGCCCCACTGAGTCCATATCTCCGATAATCATGTCGATTTCAAATCCAGAACCCACCGCTCTGTCGGAACCTCCATCCACGCCCACGACAATGTCTGCCCCATCGAGTAGTTGAGAGATCAATGCATCTGAGGGGCCGTCAGCGTTGAGCCATAGAAGGGCCCTCATCATATTGACCTCGGAGTGTATTTCCCTTCGATCATCAATGGCTTGCCATCAATTTCGACGGTAGGCTTTGTCATTAGCCCCCTGACATTCGTGTGGACACTGGCCGTTCCACCCAGTACAGTGTTGTTCCCAAATGCAAACATTGCACCCCCCCGCCAACATTGGTCCTCCAAAAGCCCCAGACCTTTCTTTGCCCTAGGATTCATTCCAAAACTGAATTCAGAAAAGGTTCGAACCAAGTGACCTTTTCCACTACGCATAGCCTCTGCGGATTGCTCGAAAAACGACTCAATATCTGCGGACATTTTGTCTCCTGATGCAGAGGCCAACAATCCATCTTTGATGGTTAGTTGGACAGGGTCAACGAGTGTATGCCCCTCCCAAGAACCATCAAGCACTATTTTGCCTTGTGCTGTTCCTTCCTTGGGCATCACGAAAACCCTTCCAGCGGGTAGGTTTGTCACTTGCCCGGGACGTGTACATATTCCAGTGTCCTCTAGAATCCACCGACTCCCAGGTTGGAACCGAAGATCCGTACCTAGACCCGTGGATATCCTTACTTCTCGAACCCTACGTAGTTTAGAACTCAGACTGGAAATCTCTGTTGCCATGACATTGTGGTCTGCTGTGAAGCCCCCGATTGCAAAAGACTCCTCTGAAACACCAGGTATAGACGCTATCCTAGCGCCTTCTTTGGAGGCATTCGCCCTTGCCCTTGTATGCGTCATTGACTTTGTCGTGAGCAGGAAAATAACGTCCTGCCTTCTCATGAGGTCTGCAACTGGTGTGGGGGGTTCCATCCCCTTTTCGTCTAGCTCCGGCATCATCATCAACAGAACTCGGGTTGTAGCCTCAGAGGAGGCTTCGTATATCGCTCTAGCGATTTTCGTTGTCTCTGTGTCAGTCACAATAAGGACATTTTCATGTTCTCTGACCTCTAGGCAAGATCTAACCACCGTTCTTGCCGAGATGAGCAACTCCTCATCAGTGAACTCCACCCTATCGTCAACTGCCACCTAGAGGCCCCCTACCCACCCTGAGGGGTCTAGAGTTGGTAAAACGTCCGTAAACTAATGTTTGACAATTGTCTAAACGGGTTCCTTTGCTGGGGGTGAGTTCGTTTTACAAAAAAGAAAGTAATTCCGAATGTCAAATCAGTATACCACGGTGTTCATATCTTCAAACTTGTTAGCGCACTCCGATGAACAAGCATGCTACCCTATTCATAGTACTCGCACTGGTTCTACAGGGCTGCATATCCACGGTGGACTCGAATGAAGCCGATGAGTCGGGCTCTGAAGACTATCCCAGATTGGAATTGCCGGATAGGACCAGAACAAGTGCCGTATTGGAGAATTTTGATGATTGCGACCGTCTACTAATGACACTCCAGCAAAATCTCATGGACGAGATGATCACAATGCTTGACCAACAATCATACAATCATTGGATAGAGCCATGGTTCCGATTTATCGATGACGTGGCGTTTGCCGAGGCTGATGCAGGCGCCACCACAACGCCACAAGCGGACACTCCCAGTGGTGACCAATTTTCGGGCACCAACAATCAAGAAACGGGAGTAGACGAGGCTGATTTCCTCAAGACAGACGGTACCCACACGTACATGCTCAACGGCAATCTTCTATTGGTCATGAGCATACCAGAGTTCGGTCAGATAGATTTGATCAGTACCTTGGAGATAGAGGGATCTCCCCTATCGATGATGCTCGAGGGGGACACAATCGTAGTGGCTTCCTCGGTTTATGGGACAGATTTGGATCAGGACCACCCACTCAGAGAGTTATTGGTCACGGAGGTAAGCTACGAGAGCAACGGTGAGATTTACACCTATGACTACTTTAGGACGAGTTTGGTCAAATATTCTGTAATAGATATTCAGAATAAACAAAGCCCTCTGGTCAAACATGACATTTATTTTGAGGGAAATTACAACACAGCTCGACTGGTGGACGGCACGGTCAGAAGCATTACTCACTATAGTAGCAACATCCAGGGATTGAATTATTATCCTGACCTGCCAAGTGAATATTGGAACCTTGATGACAAGAACCAAAAGATGGAGATTTGGAACAGATCGTTACTGGAGACTTTCTCGATCAATCGAGATAGAATTTTGTCCCTATCTCTGGAAGACTTTGTCCCGATGAGATACGTCATGACTGATCAGGGATCAGTCGTCACACTGCCATATTCTGAGGAGGAGTGCGTCGAGTACTCAGCATCCTCTGACAGTGTCGCGAGAGGATTCCTGACGATCGCGACGATGGATCTGACGAATCATAACATGATCATGGAAGTGGATCACATTGGATCATCATGGGCTAATGTCTATTCGTCCCAGAACGCATTGGTTTTCGCAGAGCCTGCGAATGATTGGTGGTGGTTCTGGGGCAATGATGATTATGAAGACGCCACAAATATCCATGTGTTCGATATTTCCGACCCTGGGTCAACCACGTACCTAGCATCCGGGAGGGTCCTCGGAACCGTCCAAGATCAGTTCTCCATTTCGGAGCATGATGGGGCGATTAGAGTCGCATCTACCACAGATGTATGGGAGAGGTGGTGGATGACCGATCAAATCGATCAAGAAACTGGCCCGAACTCCTTTTCAGGGCCCTCCAATCGGGTCACGATACTCATACCAGATGAATCTGGAAACTTGGCCCAGGCCGGCTTGATCGATAACATAGCGGATGGTGAGAGGATTTGGAGTGCGAGGTTCATCGGAGATAGGGGGTATCTAGTCACCTTCGAGATGATTGATCCACTCTGGGTACTTGACCTCTCAGACCCATTTAACCCGGTCATTCTCGGTGAATTGGAGGTCCCGGGCGTCTCAACATACGTTCACCCGGTCGACGAAAACACGCTGTTGACCATCGGTATCGGACCCGGTGTTGGGGGCTTGGGACTAGATTGGTCGACGACGCAAGTCTCCCTGTTCGATGTGAGTGATCCTTCCACTCCAACTTTGGCCGATTCAATGAAGCTAACTCCGGCTTACACTGACAGCCGCTGCGAGGATGTGAGGCACTGCGGGTGGACATGGTCCTGGTCTGAGGCAACCTACGAGCACAAGGCATTCACCTATTGGTCACCTGATTCCATTCTCGCAGTTCCACTATCCACTTATCGATACTTACACGACGAATCCGGATACTCGGGCTATGAGTACGTCTCCAAGTTGATGTTGGTCGACGTAGACATAAAAAACAAAACCCTGAGCGGTCATGGCGAGATCGATCACTCATCATTCTACAATAAAGAGGACGGGGATACAAGCTGGTGGCATAGCTATTCTACTAGTATACGCAGATCTATTTTCATGGGAGATTTTGTTTATGCATTCTCGGCTTTAGGAATCTCCGTGCATGACACCGAGGACCTTGTGGTCACTGAGATTCTTGAGATACCTGGACAAGAGCGACCCTTTGGCCAGGACTCAACAGAGTCTGAAGATATGGAATCCGAAGGTCATAATTGCAATGATAATGATGAGGGTGCCACTAGTTGTGTTGACTGAGTCTCACGAAAACGTAAGTGCCCTTCCAGACGCCCCGGGCAAGCCGATGGATTGGCCCTTCAGGCTATCACTAGATTCCCTCAAATGAATAATTTCGCCGTCAACAACCGTAAACGAGGGCCAACCAGTCAACCTCATCCCATCATATGGTGTCCAGCCGACCCTGGTCCATGTCTCTGAGTCACTGGCGATTCTCCAATTGTCAAGATCAACTATGGCTAGGTCTCCATCATTGCCCTCTATCAGCGAACCCTTATTTTTCATTCCGTAGACCTTAGCGGGCCCTTCAGACATCCACCTTACAACATCCCTAACCTTGCATCTTCCATTCATAGCATGGGTCAACATCAGAGGAAGGGATGTCTCAACGCCAGGCATACCTGCTGGAGAACCAGGATAACCGACAGACTTTGATTCAAGGCTGTGAGGGGCATGGTCCGTGACCACACAGTCGATCGTACCGTCATGGAGGCGCCTCCACAGGGCCTCCTTGTCCTCCTCATATCGAATTGGAGGATTCACCAAACCCCTAGTTCCGAGCTCTTCCATGTTCCGATCATCAAATGTGAGGTGTTGAACACATACTTCTGTGGTAACCAAATCCCCCTTTCTAGAAGGTAGCCAGTTTGCCTCCTCTGCACTGGTGAGATGCACGATGTGAAGGCGATGTTCATGCTCCTTTGCGAGTGACACAGCCCTCTTGGTAGCAATCATTGCACACTCAGTATCCCTATACTCTGCATGGGCAGCAATATCCGTCCTTTCCTCGAAATGACTATGGCGCTCCTGCAACCTGTTCTCATCCTCTGCATGTACAGCAATTATTCCACCAGTATTCGAGAAAATTCTCTCTAGATCCCCCTGTTCGTGAACAAGCAGATCTCCTGTGCTGCTTCCCATGAAAATCTTGATGCCACAAACCCCGGTCATTCCCTCTACGCTTTGGATATCAGCCAGGTTTCCTTTCGTAGCCCCGACGAAGAACCCATGATGAGTGACACATTTCTTGGCCGCAATATCGAGTTTATTCTGGATGGTTGTTCTATCTATTGCATTTGGAATATTGTTCGGCATGTCAAGAAATGAAGTAATGCCGCCCGAGGCAGCTGCCCTACTACCAGACTCCAGATCCTCTTTCTCGGGATGACCAGGATCCCTGAAATGGACATGTGGATCAATTGCACCAGGTAAGAGATGGAGGCCGGTTGCGTCTATCACGACCTCTTCCCCATTAGGCTCTAATCCACCCCCTGTTGCTATGGTGCTAATGACGCCAGACTTTATTCTGAGGTCTCCGATCTCCGCCTTTTTCTGGAGGTACATTGTTCCATTTTGGATTAGCATATTCCCTTTCATGATACGCCACATCCTAGTCCAAGCAGAAGCCTCACAGTATGCTTTACGTAGAATTGGGAATTAATGCTTCCCGCTCGCTTCAAATAATCGATCCTACCCGGGCACGCTAGCGGGTTGGAGTAGTCAGGTTATCTCGTCGGGCTCATAACCCGGAGACCGGTGGTTCAAATCCACCATCCGCTACCACTTCCAATTTTTGCTGAAGATAAAATGAAAGTGAAAAAAGAGGGAATAGAGGCTTTGTTGTAAAAGAAATAAACTTGAAAATAAGTATTGGGGTCAATGCTTACTTGATATACCTTCGACATCTAAGTAGCATTATGCCTGCAAAGAAGACCACCCAAGAAATCAGTGAAGAAGAGATAGTCATAGATGCAGAGGAAGAAGAACCCAAAATCGAGGACCTTCCTGGCGTAGGGCCAGCAACCGCTGAAAAATTGAGGGAAGCTGGATTTGATGAATTGATGACAATTGCTGTGATGAGTCCCAAGGAACTCGGGGATCAAGCTGAACTTGGAGAGGCAGTGGCTTCCAAGATAATAGCGGGCGCGAAGAAAATGGCTAATGTTGGAGGTTTCGTGAGTGGGGTTTCGCTGTTGGAAAGAAGATCAGAGGTTCAGAAATTAACCTCGGGATCATCAGCACTGGATGAGTTGCTGGGAGGTGGATTCGAGACTCAAGCTATAGTAGAGGTATTCGGAGAGTTCGGAAGCGGAAAGACACAGGTAGGACACCAACTAGCGGTAAACACGATACTTCCCTTGTCTCAAGGTGGATTCGATGGGGAGGTGTTCTACATCGATACAGAAGACACTTTCAGACCTGAGAGAATAGCTCAGATGGCAGAGGGAGTAGGACTAGATCCCAATGCTGTTTTAGACCGAATTCACGTGGCAAGGGCTTACAATTCTGCACACCAAATGTTGCTAGTCGACGAGATCAAGCGGATGTCCAAGAACATAGATGTGAAGTTAGTAATCGTAGACTCTCTCACCAGTCACTTTAGAGCTGAATACGTTGGTCGTGGGATGCTTGCAGACAGACAACAAAAACTCAACAAACACCTCAAGGAACTCAAGCAATTATCTGACGTAAATAATGCACTCGTATTGGTCACAAACCAGGTCCACTCTAGACCAGATGCAATGTGGGGGGATCCCACCAAGCCAATAGGAGGCCACATCGTAGGCCACGCGAGCACATTTAGATTGTACCTGAGGAAGTCGAAGGGAGGTCGAAGGATAGCTAGATTGATTGATAGCCCTAACCTACCAGAAGGAGAAGCTGTCTTTTCCGTAACCGCAGAAGGAATAAGGGAATGAAGCCCAAATCACCCACTAGCCTCAAGAGCTGAGTTTACGTGGTTGACCAGCCTCCCGATGTGTTCCTCATCAAAGCTCAATTTTATGTCGGCTGCCTCGAAAAGATCAGGTAAATTTCGGGTGTTTCCAAGCATCATTGCTTTTTTGTAATCGGAAAGCGCCGTTTGTGGATCATCTATATGTTTGGCCCAAATTTGTAGGGCACCAAGTTGTGCAATGCCATACTCAATGTAATAGAACGGAGCCCCAAATAGATGGCCCTGAGTCTGCCAAAATAGCGCCTCATCCTCTTCGAAACCAGTCCAGTCGGTTCTGGGTCCAAACCGACTTCGCAACTCTAACCAATACTCGGACCGCTCCTTGTGCGAATGGTTAGGATTTTCATACATCCAATGTTGAAAAGCATCCACTCTGCAAATCCAAGCCAACAACCCGATAACTGACTCTAGATGCATTTTTCTTGCCCTTAGGACATCCTCTTCATCACTGTAGAAGACATCCCAATGTGGCTGTGTGAGTAATTCCATTGACATCGAGGCTACTTCAGCAAATTCAATCGGATAATTTCGTTCTTGTATCAACCCCAGATGGCTGCAATACATGCTGTGAAAGGCATGTCCAGCCTCATGAATCATGGTTTCGACATCTCCTTGTTGACCTGAGGCATTCATGAAAATGAAGGGTAATCCTGTCTTCTCTAGGTTGTATTGGTAGCCACCGGGAGCTTTCCCTTTCCTGCTATCCAAATCTAGCACATCACCATCTACTAGCCTATCGAACATTTCACCTAATTCATCAGACATTCTATGGAAAACCTCAGATGTTAGCGAGACTAACTTTGAAACATCTTGAAATGGAGCGAGAGCTGGCCTACCTTGAACATCTGGAGAGTCTCCTGATTTCTCATTGACGTCCCAAGGCATGAGTTTGTCAAATCCAAATCCACTCAACCTGTCCTGATTTATTTGATGTATCAAAGGCATGCAATGAATCTCGACAGATTTGTGAAATTCTCTGCAATCCGATGGACTATAATCGAATCTCTCCATGGACCTGAACGCATACTCAACATAGTTGTTGAAATCAGCGTTCTGTGCTATCTTGTTCCTTTTATCGATCAATTCATCGAGTATTTCCGATATTCTAGACGAGTCCTTCATCCTCCTTTCCCGGACAGATGCCCAAGCAAGTCGTCTGGTCTCCCTGTCATTAGATTCCAAGAAGCGCCTCATCTGAGGAAGCGTGTATTCCATCCCCTCGAAATTGACTGTCATCGCACCGATAATCTTCTGATATTCGGTTGAGAGTTTTGTGCATTCCACTGACAATGGGATGTTCTCTTCACGGAATATTTCAATTGAGTTTCGCATGCTTCTCAAAATGAGACTGTATCGATCTGATAACTGTTCAAGAAAATCAAGGTTCAGTATTTTTAGGTCTAACTTATTCGAGACTTCTGACATCCTTGGCCTGATATTCTCGACAAAATTTAGGAAATTAGTCTGTTTTAACTCATTCTCTGTGTCACAGGTCATTCCTATGTAGAGCCGCGCCCCAGCCTCCGAGACATGTTCGGCCATATCTGAGATGTCAGAAAAGAATACCTCGAGATCACTAACAGACTTCACGTCTCTCGAAAGGAGCTCATTGAAAACTGGCTCGAGCGAATCTAAAGACGTGGCGTCAAAGTTGTCATTTAGTGGAAACATATGGATCCCTCTAGTTTCTATGTGAGTATGGGCCTATCGGTAGTGGCCCATCCTCCTTTACGTACTTTTGACGCTTCCATTTTTCAGCGGCTTCCTTGACCTCACTCTTTATTTTCTGCAGGTCTGGGTGATCAGGATTCTCTTTCTCAATCCAACAAGCCGAGCAGTACCTTTTGCCAGAGTGATCGATGTAGTTGCCTTTTGTGCAACCTACCTCGCAAACAGAGCAAACACCGTACCCGTAGAATCTCGACATTGATCACCCCAAGAGGAGCTCACCTATCAGATTGTCTGATTCAATTAATTATCGAGTTTGAAAGATGAAGCAGAAACGCTTCCTCGAGACCCAAGTACCCCCCATCATATTCTGTCATTCGGATTTTATGCAGACCAGATCGTGACGGAACGGGCCTGTTGGGTAGCAGCTCCCCTCCGATACTTGCAATCAAGTGATTGGCTCTATCCGAATGCTCATTGTAAAATTCCGTTGAGACGCCCTCCCCGCTGAGTGGAGACCCGGTACCGTCCACGGGTAGAAAGAAAAGCCAAGCTTTTTTTTCACCACCGGACAAACCAGATCTTTTGATGGCCTCAGCAATCTGTCCGGTACCCGATATTATCCTGAGAAATTCAGTGTCTGGATTACGAGCAATACAGTCCCCTCGAAACTCCAGTCTCCGCAACATGCTCCATGCCGCCCATGCATGGCGATCACTTGCGATCACGCCGTCTCGTATGAGCCCCCAACGATCGCTCGGTCTAGTCTCTATGAATTTAGCAAGGATCTCTTCGACAGATTCTGTTGGATCGTGTTCGTATCCCCAAATCGGGAACCATGGAAATGGTTCTTCCATGGTCCTATGACAAATGAGGTGATAATCAACCCTTTCCAGCCCTCTACTTCACAATCCTACCAGCTTCTTTTCTGATGTTTGAGGCTAGTGTAGTGCTCCACCCTTGCAATCCACCCAATTTCTCCACGTCGTTGTCGGTCATTGAGGCCACGTCCCTTACTGACTCCACTGACAATCTATTGACTAAGTCTCTTGCCCTGCTTCGGCCTACTCCCCTGATCCCGACCAATGGGATTATGTCTGGTTTGCAACCATGTTGTAACCTGGTCCTAGTCTCCTTGAGGATTTCCAACAATGGCGGGGCAACTGTCACATCGCTGAGGGACTCGTGTTCCGAATCGGATAATATCCTGATGGAGGCCCTAAGAAGCCATTCAGCGGCCTCCACTCTCGATCGTAAATCGCCAGGTTGGACACCCCACCTACTTTCTAAATCTGCCATTTTTGCCTCCTCCATCCAATCCATCAATATTAGCGTTGATTTAACACACTCTAACTCATCCAAAGGATCTGGTGGCAACAGCTTCTCTCTTTCATGTGCGATTGATGCCACCTCCATCTGATCTATTTCGCTGCCTTTGACCCAAAATTTCTGGAAGTCTGCTGTTGAGGACATAAGGTGAACTAAGGAAAATGGAGAAATCTGGCCAACAGCATCAATCCCATTCAATATCTGACTCGCACGAATTAGACCATCGTACAATGTCCTTCCAGACAACGGACTGAGGTAGAGCCTTGCCACTGACCTCCCAAGCATCGTCGCAGAGTATGTCATAGTCAATGCCTCCACAGTTTCAAACTGGCTTTTTTCAATGGAGCTAGCTCGGCTGAAACCAAAGATTGCAGGCCCCTTTCTATTCGACAAGCCCTTTCTGTAATCCATCGGATCTGATACCTTCTCAAGGTCCACAATCCCCCTTGCTGCCATGGCCCAATTGGGCACATCATCATCCCAGAGGTCAACCTCGTTCTCGTCTTGAACTGACTTAGAAATTCTTTCAGCAAGTTTTTCATCTTCCCCTGTTCGAGTGATCATTTCGTTTTCGACAAGCCAGGCTATTGATCTGTCAATCCTTTCTTCTAGGCCTTCTTTGGGTATGGTGGTTGCAAGAAAGGTCTTTGACAAAAACTCGCTCAATGAATATCTATTGCTTATTCCTCCGGTGGCTATCAAGGCCAATATGTGTGTTAATAGCGCGGGGTCATCTCTTGCCCCCGATGATCGAATTGTGGCTAATCTAGATGTCACTGGTTCCACGGTTCCAAGGATGTATCGGTCGACGATGAATTGCTCTTCCTTGGGGTTCTTTGCAATGACTATGCCCTCACCATGAGGGTCATAACCGGGCCTTCCTGCCCTACCTATCATCTGTCTGATCTCCATGGCTCGGATTGGCAGGGATCCTCCAGCGGTTGAATTCCATCTTCTGTGATCACGAACAATGACCCTTCTCGAGGGGAGATTCACCCCTTGGGCTAGCGTGGGGGTTGCAACCAAGGCCACCAGAACCCCTTCTTTGAAAGCCTCCTCAACAATGTCTCTCTGCCGGGGAGAGAGTCCTGCATGGTGGAATCCCACTCCTCCAGCAACACACTCAGACAGTGCCTTCCCCATACTCGTGTTTTCATCAGCCCCCACAAGTTTGGTGGATACCTCATTCCAGAGAGAGATTTTGTCTGCACTAGATCTTCCATCTTTGTTTGATTCACGAATCAGATGCTTGGACAGCTCTCGGGCTTCTTTTTGAGCCGATGCTCTTGAGTTGACGAAAACCAATGCTTGGCCATTCTCTCCTAGGGTATCAGAAATCAGTGCGCGAAGCCCATGATTTGGATTACCCGTAACTGACCTCGGGTTCGGCAGTTGAACTGGGTTTTTACTGTCAACCCGGTGTATCTTTAGGATCAGATCCGAAAAGGTCCCCGACCTAAGTTCCACTGGCCTCCATTCAGATGTGACCAATTTGGCATCAAGCCACTTTGCGACCTTGTTTGCATTTCCAACCGTTGCAGATAGGGCAATTATCTGACAATTTGGGTTCTCATGTCTCGCTCGAGAGATGATTATTTCCAGAGTTGGACCTCTCCCATGATCATCTATCAAGTGGAACTCGTCGATGACTAAGCAGCCAACTGTATCAAGGAAGTCTTGCTTGGATCTGATTAGAGAGTCTAGCCGCTCGCTGGTGCACACAAGTATGTCCCAATCCTGTAGAGACCCAACCTCGCTGCCTCTATCGCCCACCGCAAGACTTGATTTCAAATTCAACTCCTCACTCAGCGCGCTTATCTCAACGAACTTTTCTTTTGCTAAAGCCTTCAATGGGACGACGTATATCCCCTTTGATCCCTTATTATTCAGGATTTTCTGTAGCATACAGACATATGCAACAGCCGACTTTCCGCTTGCCGTAGGAATAGAGAGCATCAGATTACCCCCCGTGAGACCATTTTCTATCCCCTCTGCCTGGGGAGGATAAAATTCAGTGATATTCAGTACATTCCTGATGGCATTTTCCAAATTAGCTTCCAGCCCAAAGGACCCAGGACCGGCTTTCCCATGACTTGCCATCATAACACTCTCGAAGTCAGGGCGCTAAAGGATGACGTTTACCAGCAGGGTCAAGACCATCGGTGGTATGCAGGGTGGCCATCCTTGACTGCGACAAACAAGCCCTCGCCCTCAGCGCAAATTTTACCACCACATTCCATTCTCATTTTGATGCTTATTCTATCATTCCATTCTGATGGATTCTCCGCCCATGCATGAACTATCATCTTGGGCCCGAATGGTGTGGGTCTTTTGAGGGCCACAGAATAACTAGCAGTCACGGTACATGGGGGTTCCTGAAGCCCATCTCTATCCATGATTGAGATGGCTGCAGCCCAATTGCCATGGCAATCTAATATCGTACCAATGATTCCGCCATTGATCATGCCTGGAAATGCCTGATGTTTCTCCAAAGGGGTGAATTCCATAATCAGCCCGTTTTCTGACCTGAAAGAGCGGATTTTCAACCCCTCATCGTTTGATGGCCCGCAACCAAAACAGATACTTTCTTTGGCATATTTTTCTTGAATTGACTCCTTCAAGTAATTGTCCATGTTCGTGCAGGACAAACTTCGGATTCAATCATTTTGGAAGTATCGAAACATCAGTGTCACTTATCTGATACCCCTCCTTCGTGAGTACGTTGGCCGACCCTGCAGAAACCAATATGCCCGGAAAGGGAGTCAGGAGACCATCAAAGAGACGTAGGTCTCCCCTGAAGGTTGTCAATCAAATCCCGAAGCGCAGGCGTCAGGAGATAGAAGACTCCGGACAAGAAGAAACTTCAACCCCAGAGAAATGGTCAAGGCAATCCGGTCAAGGAAAACACAAGATTGAGAGGAGGAGTGTGAAGCCAGGAGAGGTCAGGACAGTCCCATTCAACCTCATTGACTCGGAGATTGGTGAGTCATGGCCTATTCCCATCACTGTGGTTCATGGGGTCAGACCAGGTCCGGTAGTCACATTACTTGGCGCTATTCATGGAAATGAGCTCGTCGGCCCCCAAGCTCTGACTTTCCTACAGTCAAGTCAGATACTTGGGGATCAAAGAGCAATTGATGTGAATACGATGTCTGGAACTTTGAGGATAGTGCCGATAGTTAACCTTCCAGGATACAGAACCAGAACCCGTTACACCCCCGACGGCAGAGACCTGAATAGGTATTTCCCGGGTAAATCTGGAGGAAATACTACTCAGAGAATCGCTAGAAGAATATGGAACAAGATAATAAAATCGAGTGATTATATCATAGATCTACACTCCGCAGCGAGCGGCAGGACAAATCTCCCTCACATTAGGGCAAATCTGGCACATCCTAAGAGTAGCATGCTGGCAAGGTCGTTTGGCACCGAGGTCTTGCTCGACGGCTTGGGGCCGCGAGGTTCACTTAGAAGGGTCTCAAATGAGTATGAGATAGGGTGCGTCACCTTTGAAGGAGGTGGTGCTAATTCGATAGACTCAGATGCCGTGCAAATTGCGACTTACGGCATATTGAACGTCTTGAGGTCATTACGAATGATTCCAGGCTATCCGAGTAGCCCAAGATTCCGCCTACTTGCTTCCGGATCCGTTTGGATAAGATCCGATCATGGGGGCCTGTTGGATGTGCTCGCGCCTGTGGGCTCTCTGATTGAATCTGATGAGGTTGTCGCTACGGTCACCGATCCGGAGCATGCTAGGGAGTCTGTGGAGATAAGGGCCCCCAGCCGAGGCCTACTCATTGGGATGGCCACGCACCCCTTCGTCACTGCAGGGACGCCGATTGGACACTTGTTGCCATTGAAAAAGGGCCTTTCAACGATAAAAAGCAGGCTTGACGAGGACGATGTGTTGATGCTCAGCGGAATCCTAGAGGATCCAATCTGGAGAGAGGAGGAAACCGAGGACATAGACGTCCAAACGGTCGATGTAAAATCTCCAGATGGTTGGGCTAGCGTTGACGACTCGATGTTAGAGGAAGAGGATGATTGAGGTCATTTCTGATTATTGAAGTCGGGTGCTGCTGGCACGCTCCTATTGGCGGAATCTTGTATGCCGACTCCCTTCTCTGGTGCGCCGTAAGAGAGAATGGCCTCGTTCAGAATGGCACTCCTCCTCTTGGTGAAAATGACCGCTGATGAGACCAATGAAACGAAAATTAGGATCACTGCACCCAGTGCAGGCATGGAAACCTCTCCAAGCAAGTTCAAGAAATCCTCTAAGACGGTCGTTGGCGGAGACCAAACCCTCACCTCAAGCTGCCACTCTAAGACAGTTTGAACACCAGAGTCGACGAAGACCAACTGAATGTAATTGGAACTCGAGGAGTCACAGAGTTCCACGACAGTTGTACTTGGATTTGCATCGTCACAATCCAGTACATCCAATTCCAAGGCCCCGTCCTGTGTTTTGTTCATACTGGCGCCATTGACTCTCCATTGAGAAACTGCGAAGACCCCATCTGGAAAATCTGGTGGATCTAGTCTGAATGTGACATTGGAGGCCTCCCAAGATAGGAGATTAACCGTATGGCTCAACTCTGATACTCTATCTATGCCCTCGTCTATACTCCCGTCACAATCTTGATCCATGCCGTCCCAAGTTTCAATGCCACTTGGTTTGATGAGAAAATTATCGTCATTACAGTCTTCGAACCAATAGAATCCGTCGTCATCTGAATCTTGATCATACTTCCTTGGATCACTTCCAAACTCGTTGATCTCATCTCCATCGGACAACATATCGCCATCCGTATCTTCATCTAACGGCATTGTATCATGAAGGTGAACCTCATCATAATCCGAGAGGCCGTCGCCATCCCTATCCATGTCAATGTAATCTTCGTCTTCAAATCCATCACAATCGTTGTCTTTCTTGTCGAGTAGCTCTGGGCTGATTGGAGAACTATTAGGATCGCTATCATCACAATCCTCGAACCAATAGAAGCCATCTGAGTCTGAGTCTGAATCAAAGGTGAGAGGGTCTGTCAGGCTAGTTGAGATCTCATGCCCATCGGAAAGCCCGTCTCCGTCCGAATCAGGGTTTACTGGATTCGTGAGGTAGATATTGAATTCCTCGAAATCAAAGACTCCGTCTAGATCTAGATCCGTATTCACGAAGTCTTCGTCCACCTCGTCGTCACAATCATTGTCAATCCCGTCCAAAAATTCTGCACCATCGGGAGATATCAGTGGGTCATCATCGTTGCAATCCTCGAACCAATACCTCCCGTCTTGATCCGAGTCAAGGTCGACAACGAGTGGATCCGTGGAGAAAATCAATACCTCATCTCCATCCGATAGGCCATCTCCATCGGTGTCTGAGTTTAGATAATCAGTCTGATGAACATGGAACTCGTTCCAATCTTTCAAGCCGTCAAAATCCCTGTCAGTGAAATTGAACCCCTCATCTACATTGATGTCACAATCATCATCTAAACCATTCAACACTTCAGGTCTTCCAGGGTTTATGAGTGCATTAGTATCATCACAGTCGTCGAATTCATAGTAGAAATCACCATCGGAATCTTGGTCTGGGCTCAGTGGATCACTCAGGTAGATCATGATTTCTTGACCGTCTAATAGCCCATCCCCGTCAGTATCTGGGCTCAGTGGGTCAGTAGAGTGGATGAAAATCTCAACACCATCAAAAAGCCCATCCAAGTCAGTGTCGGACGACAATGGATCGGTACCGTTCTCCAACTCTGATGAATCGCTCAGACTATCGCTATCGGTGTCCCAATCATATGGATCTGTCCCATATGTGCTAACTTCATCAATTGTGAGTAGACCATCACCGTCATGGTCACTCTGAGTGTCTATTCCATGTAAGATCAGACTCCATGTGTTCAGAATCCCTGCGTTTCCAGAGGCAGCGTCTCTTATTCTCAGGCTCCAGGTGCCATTCGAAGACTCCCCCCAATGAACAACGGATCCAAAACTCCAATCTTGTATATCCTGGCCATTATCCCCGTTGGGGGACCTCAACGTTGAAACCGTTCCATGCGGCGAGACAATTTCTATCTCCAAATCACCGCGATTTGGATGTGTGATATCTACGATAATGTCTATTGTTTCAACTTTCAACTGTTCTGTAATTGTAAAATCAGAGACGATCCAATCATTGCTATCTGGAATTGCTACCGGTGAACCTGATGGTCCGTAGGTCAAGTTTGTCTCAGGTGCAAGCATCGTCCAATTTACCGCAAGATCAGTCGCTGACCCTGCATCTATTACCCCGAATCCATACTTGTGCGAGAACCAATGTCCGCCTTGGTTTAATATCCACGAAGGGTCGTTGAAGTCATTCTTTCGGGACGATTGAACGAGTATCTCCTGCACATCTCTCCATGTGAGGTTAGGATTGGCTTCCAGAATCAGAGAAATTACCCCTGAAACAAGAGGCGTTGCGCTTGACGTGCCTCCGAAGTTATTTGTCGTGTCACCATTGGTGTATCCGGGGGACCCGACAATATCCGTGGTTGTAATTCCCACTCCATCCCCATTAGAAGGAGCAGATACCAGAATGTTGGCCCCTGGTTCTGCATAGTAGGACTGCTCCCCCTTGTGATCTACGGCAGTAACAGCGATTGTGAATCTACTATTGGTGTATCCATCCGCGTTGGAATCATCATCAGATTGAAGGCCGTTGCCAGCAGCCCATGTGTAGATGTTTCCTAGACCCCCTCGTCCGTTGTAGACCCCGTCTTCTATCGCAGCAAGTGTCAACGGACCTGGGCCACTCAGCGTAGCACCATCGTCAGCTGGGCCCCAGGAGTTTGAGTAGATGTCTATTGATTGGGACATGAAAGAAAGCGCCTGGGCCTCCAACGAGTCTGGTGATGGGCATGCAATGAGCCTACTTCCGGCTAAATTCGCTCCAAATCCGGCTCCGACAACGTCGATGCCATTGTTACCCACTGCCCCAGCGACACCTCCCGCAGCAGTGCCATGGGCGTCGTTTCCGACTGGTTGAGGGTCGGTATCCGAAGAGCAGAAATCATACGATAGGGATGGGACATAATTTGGACTGATGTCAGGGTGGTTGTGATCCAAGCCATCATCGACAATGGAAATCGTCACTCCTGATCCATTCAAGTTATTCCATGTATTGGTTATGTTCACGTCCTCGCCGATGGTTCCTCCGGTTTGGCCCGAATTATCCAAATGCCATTGATCTGGATAGGCGGGATCATTCGGAACAAAGCGAGGGGTTTGACGCTCTACGCTATCAGGGATGAAGACTTCAACCAACCCCAATTCCTTTGATAGTTCAAGTGCCACAAGTTGAGTTGTTCTTTCAACCGGGCTCCACAAATACGCTCCTTCTATCCAATCTAATTCAGTCAATTGACCGGCAGGAAGCGTCTGCGCAAGAACCTCCAAACCACTATCAGACAGTAGGATCCAAGCCCCGTGGTGCCCTTCAAAATAGGCATCATCGGACATGGCTCTCTTGAAAGCAGATTGAACTACTGGTGAGAGATCACCAAGAATCGATTCCCCTGAATGATCGTAAATCTTGGTACCCTCCATAGAACTCCCGTACGGTGCGAGAATAATGATGAGGGCAAGTACAATCGGTGTCCGCACATCATCTTCGGTGCACAACAGAGTAAAAAATCAGACCCCTTTGTTGTGCAACTCTACCGAGGAGTGGAGTTCGTCATCAGTCATGAGCCTATTTTTCGATTTCGCAACATCAAACAAGTACTCCACGAGGGAGTCTCTGACCTCGATACCATTGGCATCCAACCAATGGATGATATTCGATTTTCCACTCATGTGTCCCACCCTTATCACCTGTTCAAGTCCGAAATCTCCAGCTGGTACACCAGAATATACCCTATCTGCCAGCCAGGAATCACCCTTCCGCAGTGCCTTCACAACCGCTGATGCGTGCACCCCTGTTCCAGTTTCGAAAGCATCCTTTCCAAATATCGGGTAATTGTTTGGTAGGGGAACCTCAATGTATTGATTTGCCCTCTGTACGTATCTGCTCAGATTTGTCAGATCATTTGATATCACACCCATCAAACTCAAATTCACCAGTGTTTGATCCAATGGCGCATTACCCGAGCGCTCTCCTATTCCAAGAGCAGTTCCATGAATGACATCGGCACCGGCCTCAACGGCCGCTAGATTGTTAGCAACACCCAAACCCCTGTCTTGATGGCCATGCCAGTTCACTTCGATGTCTCTTCGTTTAACCCCGGCGTCGGGTATAACCTCATTTTGGATAAATGACATCAGGCTCCGAACACCCTTCGGGGTCGAATGGCCACATGTATCGCAGACGCAGATCCTGTCTGCACCCAGCTCGATTGCTCTTGTATAGACGGCCTTTATGTCCTCAGGCCGACTTCTCGTGGTGTCTTCTGTGACAAACATTACCGGGATATCATTGTCAACCGCAAACTCGACGGCTTCCTCGGCAGTCTTCATGATCCTATCCATAGTCCAACCTTCTGTGTATTGCCGAATGGGGGATGTTCCGAGAAATGCACTTGCTTGAATTTTCATCTCGTGCTTCGATTGAAGTTCGATGAGGGGCTGTATGTCCGAGACAACCGTCCTTACGGCACAGCCGGGGCGTATTTCATAGCCATTGTCACTGATATGCCCCAGCATCGAATCTATGTGGTCTATGTGGAATGGGCCCGCCCCCGGCAATCCCAGATCGACCTTCTGGATGCCGAGATTTTCCATAAAGTCCAACAATTCGATCTTTTGCGCAATCGTGGGATTTCTCGCACTGGGGCTTTGGAGACCATCACGAAGAGTTTCATCGTCAAACCATACGGGATGGGGGTGGGACGAGGGATCACGCGGAGATTCTGGTTCGATCTTGTTCCAGTCGTAGATCAAATCTCGTTCGTCCATGAGGAAGCCCCCTGACCGACCTACCGTGCTGGCTGCGTTTGAAACATTCGGAAGTTATCAGGAGAAGGGGAAACCAGACGATCTGTACTTTTTCTCGCTCCTAAGGATGACGGCTAAGGACAAAGTTAGCCCCACCACCATTCCTGCGAAATTGGAAACCGCGGCCAGAGCCATCAGAAATACAAGCCCCAGAAAGAGCTGTGAAACCCAAAAGGAACGTGCTGCGGAGGGTAGCCGACCATTCTCATCCTTGACCTCGTCCGATGGTATCAAGAAAAGCGTCCTGATGTACCACAGAGCGATTAGAGCGGAACCGATCTGAAGCACTATGTATTCCATGCTGAAATCTCCGGAGTGGAACAAATACGGGCCCCACAATGATAGAACCATCAACAATATGCCGTAAAGACGCATTTCGGTCAATGTCCTGTCGCTTCCCTTAACCCATGGAAGCATTGGCACCCCGACCTGTTTGTATTCATCTGATTTGTATAGCGCTAGGGCCCAAAAATGTGGAGGGGTCCAGAGGAAAATCATCCCCAACATGTAGAACGGAACGAGGCTACCCGTATCGGTAATGGAAACCAGAAATCCATTCATGCTGTTCAGATCAAGGTCACTGGGGCCCATTGCGACAAACCAACCAATCAACGGAGGCGTCGAACCGGCCAAACCGCCAATCACGATGTTTTGCACGGTCCTCCTCTTTAGCCAGATGGTGTAGACGAACACATAGAACAGAATACTGAAGGTAGCCCAGAATGCTGCTATCTGCCCTGCCATGAGAGTGAACCAGATGACTCCCAGTAATGATATTGATATACCAAATAAGAGAGCATGTCCAGACTTAACCTCCCCCAATGGCACAGGCCTACTGCTTGTTCGTTCCATCATCGGGTCTATGTCTTTGTCATACCACATGTTGATTGCATTGGAGCCACCTGCAGTCAGGTATCCCCCTACCAGAGTGATGAGAGAAGCCTCAAGTGTGTGGCTCAAAGCAGGCCTCGTTTCGGACATTAGATCGTGGACCAAAACTGCTGAAATCGCAGTTATCTGGAGCAGTATGACAACACCCGGTTTCGTCAACCGGAACCAACTGTTCATGCCGGCCCACATCCCATTCTGCCTATGAAGAGATTCCATCAGACGAGGATATTTCAGGCAGGGAGTTGTATTTGCTCGCTATCCAAATCGTCGCCAAGGTGAGGAATGCTAGTGATCCCAGGAGGAGATGGACTAATGAGAGAATCTCATAGAATGAATTTGTGAGAGGGTCGTAGGAGATGACGTAAAGACCACCTAATATCACGTTGAAGATGAAAAGTCCAGTAGCGACGTTGATCCAGTTTGATATCTTTGAATAACTCATATCTGATTTTGCCTGCCTTCGGACTGAGAAACTGACAAAACACAGAGCGACTCCCTCTAAAGCCACCAGCACTCTGTGAATAATCTGTGAGTCGGTAGCAACATCATCTACAGGTATCAGTATTTGACCCTGGCAAAGAGGCCAACTTTCAGAAAAACCCGCTACTCCACACCCATAGTTAGCTCCATCTGTCGTCGAGACATACACCCCGACAAAGACCGCTGCAAGGGCCCCAATGGAGGAGTAGGCGACCGACCTTCTTTGGTGATTGCTAGCAACAATCCTCATTTTAGAGGGGGTACTATCGGTCTCTTTCCACCTCAGGATAAGGTACCAGATCATCGATAGGGTGAATGCCAAGGCGCTAACTAGGTGAATTGCAACGGACCAATGCTCGTTATCCATTCTTACGGTAATATAACCCAGAAACCCCTGCCATATGATCAGGCCCATTCCAAGGCTTGATGCGAATTTGACATCCTTTTCCTCACTCTGAGCACGGGTGGCAAACCAAAGCAAGATCATCATCGGGCCTAGAACCGCGCCTGCCAGTAGCCTGTGAAACCATTCAGTGAAGATCTCAAAGGTTGTGTATCTATGATTGGCCCCCCTCGAGTCGATTTCATCTGGGTTTGCTTCCCACCAGGATTCTTGATCCTCTTCAGATACATCGAAACCCCATGTACCAAAGCAAGTCGGCCAATCAGGACAAGATTCACCAGCATCGTAAATCCGGATCATGCCCCCCATGGCAATCACAGATCCAGTGACGGCAAGGATGGCGATTGCCAGTGCCGAGAGGGGTATGCGCTCTGCCACCCGGGACACGATCATGCCCCCTCGAGCGAATCGACCTCCTTGAATCAGTCGTCGCTGCTGGCATCTACGTCGATGGGAATCCTGTCAGATTCGTATTCTAGCGTGGCTATTTTTAGAGGGTCCAAGACGAATCTCATTTTTGCCTCCTCTGTTCCGTAGAGTTGGACAAGCTCGTGCATAAACTTCTCACGAAGCTCTTCTTCTGATACATAAAGCGGAGCGCCCATGCTGATCTGAAGGGCTCTAGCCCCCAATATTCGGGCCTTTTCGAACCTAGTGTGGACTCGAGGCATGCCCTTGCCCGATTGTACACCGCTCATAAGGCCACCGACGGGTGAAATGACCTATCTTGATACTAACATTCCCACAGCATTTCCCCCGCCGAGGCAGAGTGTGACAATGCCCAACGTACCCTCGGTTCTCTGTAATGAGCTCACGAGGCTCATCAAGCATCTTGCACCTGAGGCTCCCAATGGGTGGCCGATTGCGATTGCTCCTCCTTGGATGTTGAACTTTCCTTCAGGAATGTCGAAATGCCTCTTTATTCCGCACGAGGCGGTTGCAAAAGCCTCATTGTGCTCATACAAGTCAATATCTTCGGCCGACAATTCAGCCCGAGACAAGAGAGCCTCAATGCAGGGTATTGGGGCAGACATGACCCTCGAGGGCTCGACACCAGAGGTCTCGAAGTCGAGAATTCTCGCCAGCACATCCCACCCGTTTTCATCTGCAGCCTCTCTTGAGCAAATTAACAGGGCGGCGGCACCATCGCTCACCTGGCTGGAGTTTCCTGCCGTCACAATACCATCTTGCATGAAGACTGGTTTGAGTTTGGAAAGGGTTTCCAACGAGGAAACGTCCCTCACACCCTCATCCCTAGCCAACCCCCCAACGGGCGTTATCTCTCTGCTTGTCCATCCCTTAAACCATGACTCAGAGGCCCTAGAATGCGACTTCAGCGAGTAGGAATCAGCGTCTTCTCTAGTAATGCCTTCCTCCTTTGCGATCGTCTCTCCTGAGATGCCCATCGCATCCCCCGAGAATGCATCAATCAATCCGTCCTTGTGGAGTATAGAAACTAGGCTGGAATACTCCACTGGTTCGCCCTTGGAGACATTCCCGGCTATCATTGGAGCTCTTGACATCGACTCCATGCCCCCTGCTATGATCACATTAGATCGGCCCGACTCAATCTCCATGGCAGCGATCATTACAGCCTTCAACGATGATCCACAGACCTTGTTGAGGGTAGTTGCAGGTGTGTCGAATGGGAGCCCAGCACCGATTGAGGCCTGACGTGCCGGGGCTTGACCAGCGCCGGCTTGCAAGACCATGCCCATGTAGACCCCGTCTATCACTCCACTCATCGGATTGAGACTAAGTGAATCCAATAGGCCACTGATTGCTATTGAGCCCAACTTCGTGGCCTCGATATCGGATAGACTGCCTCTGTACTTCCCAAAAGGGGTCCGGCAAAAACCTGCAATCACTGCTTCACGCACACGATGGCTACTGAACTTGGTGATTTCAATGGCTCGGTTGATCATGAAAATTAAATCGTTGTGGATTCTTCAGGACCCTAGACTGAAGCCGTAGAATTCAGGATTCTCTAATTCCGGCCTCAAATCAGGCCTGACTAGAACGGTTCTAACTGCCCATAGGTCTGTGAAGATACGATATTTTGCCGTCCCATCGAGGTAGTCAACGCCTGATGAACCGCCAGTCCCCACTCTTCGCCCGATAATCCTCTCGACCATCCTTGCGTGAGCATGCCTCCATTTGACCATCGACTCTTCCAATTCAACCACTGCATCAACCAATGCTCTGGGCCATGTTAGTAGGGGAAGCTCTCTGTATGATTCTATGAAAAGCAGGCCGGCTCTGGCCCTGTCCACCTTACCGTCTGGCAAAAGGAAATCTCTGGCTTGAGATCTTGCAGATTCCATCCGGGCCTCTAACATCTCAGTGTTCATATTCCCCGACTCCGACATCGACCTCTGTTGGTTCAAAGAGTGCTCGGAATAGGCAAGTAAGTGCGACTCCACGTATTTGCCTATCCTCTCATCATCCCCTGGATCTTCTTGTCTGGAACCCATTATCGGAGTCCTACGAACCCATGACATCACTGCGTCCAGGAGTGATGGTTTTCTCGAGGCTTCATTCAAGCGCTCCAAAGCGTGTTTCTGTGTTGGGTCTCGCTCCGCAATTTTTCTGAATTGCTCTAATGGGTCAAAATTGGAGCCTCTGATTGATTTAGTCAAACCAAGAATGATTTCCAACTCCCTCATCTGATAGGATTCAAACCCTGATGCTGTGCCAAGGTCATCTCTGAAGGCCAGGAATCCTTGTGGTGTCAAGGTCTCCAAAACACTCCATTGACTTTCCATTAATCTGAAGATCTCCGTGACCCTTCGCATGCCGTGAACACATGAGGGAATCACCTCTTCAGGAACCTCCGAATTTCCCAGAGAGTCTCTGACTTCACAGAGTTCCCTTACCACCTGTTTGAACCACAATTCAAAGGTCTGGTGCACGACTATGAAGTGCAATTCGTCATTTGAGACCCCTCTATCGTCACCTTGCAGGGCCAGAAGTTCGTCTAACCGAAGATATGCCCCATAGGTCCAATCGGCCCGCACCCCGTTGTCAACCATGCCGTCCCAGTGACGTGTCGGACTTATCAGTTGGTTTGTAACATGGCCAGCATTGATATCTGCAGTGTTAGGCCATTGTGACGTGGTATACATCCCAGATATCATCCCAGTCGATACTGATTTGCAATTGAGAGTCCCTATGGAATCAGATGCACCAACATTGTTCAATTTGGTGGAAGAGAACCGAACGTACCTTCGGGAATGGCTGCCCTGGTTGGATGAGACAACATCCGTGCAAGACGAAGTGGATTTCATCCAAGTCCAGACTAGGAAACACCAAACTGCAGACGGATCACTCTTTCTTCTCGAATCACTCGATGTCGGAGTAATCGGTACTCTGAGTGTGAATCAGGTAGATCATGGGAATCTAACAGCCTGGATTGGATATTGGCTCGATCAAAGCCACACGGGAAAGGGAATTATGACGAGAACAGTAGGGGCACTGGTGGACGTTCTGCTAGTCAGTTGTGGATTCAACCGAGTCGTAATCGAAACGGGTGTCGATAATTCGGCCTCGTCTGGAATCCCTTTGAGATTGGGGTTTAGGGAAGAGGGCAGGAGCGTTCAGAGGCAGTGGATGTACGATAGGTGGGTTGACAGCTTTCAATACGCCATTACAGCCAGTGAGTGGCGGGCGAAGCCCTAATGCCAATTGATAAGTCCATTGTCGATCAATTCGCAATTTCCGGGAGGCAGCGCAGAGAGGACATCGTCATGATTCAAGCCGGTTGATTTGGAGATTATTGTGGCAGCCTTCTCCTTCTTCACGTTCCCGGGCCGAACTTCGACCCATCTCTCACATAGGGCACTGACGGCTTGAGGGGAACCTGGTATCGGAAGTGGGACTCCGTTGACCGTCCCCAGCCCGATGGCCAATCTCAAAGTCAGGTCTCGATGCCAGCCTCTAGATCCTCTCACCACGAATGATCCTCTTCCGAGTGACTCGCCGCTCTCTGTTGATTTACTGACTTGGGAGGGCCGCACGTGAAATGCCGTCGCTGCAGCGGACCCTGCTCCCCACGCCCTCGACCAACATGCAGCCATTGTCGCTGCCTCCTCCTTCTCTGAATCTCCAAGGGATTGCAGATCATCAGGAGCCCCGTCAATTGATTGGACAAGCAAAAGTCTTGCAATACCCTCTTCAGAAACTACGTCAGAGTCATCGATTACGAGTCCATCAAGCCTCTTTAGGGAGCATGAAGGGGCCCCATGCAAGTCGGCGTGAAAATAGAGATCTCCGTTTGAGAGATGCTTTTTCACAACCAGGTCGTTCCCCTTCGAGTCTCTCCCGCCTATGATCATCCTACCTTGTCCGACAATCCCCCATCGATGCCTCTCGAACCAATACTTCCTAGTTCTTTTTTTACCGTCGACACGACCCTTAGACTTGTCCTTCTCCGCCTTGATATTGATTTTACTCTGGCGTTTTTCAGTTTCCTCAAGCGCCTTCTCAGCACCCTTAGCCTTCAGTTTTAGTGACCTAGACTTGTCGAAATATTTCTGAGCGCTCTGATGTATTGTGCCCTCCACGTCGATCTCGACGCCCGTTCCCGGAGCCCCATTCTGATCTCGCATGTAGACGATCGCGGTTTTGTTCGCCGGATCAATTTCTTTTATCCATTCGGCACTTTGTGCCTCATCTACTGTTCCTGACCAGCCGATAATCGTGACACGGGATGCTATTCTTTTACGGATTTCTTCCAGATGCGCCCAAGAGGCCAGCATTTCGGATCCTATTTTCTGAAGACTCGAGGCCTCCGCTGAGAAAGCCTCTATTCCAATCCTCTGTTGGGCAGCCCTCCTTGTGAGCCTGTCCTCCTCCCCGCCGCCAGATTCCTCTTCCACTTTCTCAATCATCCTCCTCGCTAATGCGTTGGCATCGTGCTCTCCGAAAATCAAGTCGATTGCATCACTTAGGGAGGGGAGTTCGGACTGCTCTCCCTCGTGGTCGGGCCCGTAATCAAAGGGTGAGAATGACGATTCACTGGGATTCTCGGGGTCACCGCTCACAAAGGCCCTTCCAGGACGATCTGCTTTCTCGATCAGGCCCCTGATCGTCTCTGATACTGTTTCTCGCGCTGCCTCGTCGAGATCATCAATCCTTGATCGGGGATCAAGACCACAAATCTTGCAGACTAGGCTTGCATACGACCTTCCTAGGTTCGCCTTTCCAGCCAAAGTTCGTTCGAGGTCCTGATCAGACTCTCCGAACATCGCGAAAAACCCCCTCGCCCCAATTTCTCTGGGATCCATTGACGAGGGAGGAGGGGAGTATTGCTCTCCCCTCTTCAACGTCCTCGATCGGTATGAGGCACTTGTCAACGGTTGCAGTATCTGACCATCACCATCAACCAGTATCACATTACCATCCCTGAACATCTCGATCACCAGTGTGACTGAACCCCTCCCGTGCTCGAACTTGAGATACAAAACTCGATCAAAACCCTCCTGCCTGACACTTACCAATCTGGCGTTTCCGATGTGTTTTCTGAGAGTCATGGCAAAAGAAGACGGGTTTTGTGGCATCGGCCTATCGCGACTGGAGAGGTAGGCTCTCTTTCCTCGAACGATCACAAGATCTACTGGTGGAGCACCTGTGTTTTTCATCCTGATTACGACTTGTTCATAATGCGGTTGATACGCCTTCTGGGCCCTTGCTCCTATCATTTCCGATAGATCAACCCTCATCCTCGCCACGTCAAACGAGGACATGCCCCTGTCAGCAGTCTGCGCCATGTGTCATCACTCCGTCAAGGCCATGAAATATGCTTACGGTCCGTAGAGCAAGTCACGTAGTAGTCCCCCGAACGATTCGAGAGAGCTGTCAATCCTCCTCCGCAGATCGGGCAGATTGCGTTGTCTGCGAGCTCCTCAATCCAAGCACGTCGAGTTTCTTCCTCATCCCCCTCCTCTCTCAATCGATGCAGGATCCTCTTCACGGGAAGAGGGGCCTCTATCCCCGCCACCATCCATGGGTCTGCCCCGATTTCTTTCATGCCCACTGCTAACTCATCTCCGAGCTCATCCTCCAGGGGGACATCGCCTGTTCTAGCAATTGGCCTTGACACCATGTATGCTCCAAAGAAGCCCCCCAGATGCGCTAGGTGCGCAACGTTGGAAGGTCGATCTTGCACAGACAAGTCGAAGACCATGTAGATCTCCAGACCAATTCTTACCAAGCAGATTACCCAAACGGGCCAGGCCCGTATCAGAAACAACAACGGGAATTCTATCTCGTCTCTGGGCCAGCATGCCATGTAAGCCCCTAACAATCCAAATGCAGCTCCACTGGCACCAACTGTGGGCCGTGGATCATCCGCATGGGTGAGGACCCAAGTCAAATTTCCTGCCAGTAGTCCTAGAACGTAGATGATCATCCATCTCTTTGGGCCTAATTTCTGCTCGAGGGGGACTCCCACAAGGGCAATTACGAGTATGTTCCCAAGGACATGTATCCAACCCGAATGCAACCAAGCAGCGGTAATCCACCTGTGAACGAGCGTGGGATCATCAGAAATCAGGGGGATCAATGATAGGAACGCAAACGGCTGGAAGGCTATTCCGAAAACGCGAATCGCCTCTTGGGCAAATGTGACCAAGAGCAGGGAAAGGACTGTTGCCAATGATATGCTGACATCAGACAGGACAGCGTAAACATACGGCCCCAACGAGCATGAAACCAAGAATAGTAGAACTAGGTAGTCACCGCCAGATAAGTCCGACCATAGGATCTCCATGACAATCCCTTATGCCGGGGAGATGGCCCCTGCGAATAGCCCCTCCGGCTCTTTGCGGTGAACTGAAAGGATACTCCCCTGTCGTATGCATGTGGCCCGAGCACTGATCCGGATGGTCGGAGGCACCGTACGGCGGGGTTCGAAAACCGTCCTGAGAGAATTGGACCTCCGAATCCATGAATCTGAGGTGGTTTGCATAGTTGGAGACAATGGGTCTGGCAAGTCCACTCTCTTGGAAACACTGGCGGGGTTGCATCCCCTCAGAGAGGGGGAAGTCATGGGTCCCACCCTAGACGGCAATCAAATAGTTGTGGCTGACTCAGAAGGAAGGAGGACGCCCTTGCCGGGCCTCTCAATCGCCTTGCAATCAGATGGAGCATGTCTCGATGAGACAGTCATAGGACGCTTGAAAATGGCATCTTTGGTTGCTGGAACAGAAATTAATGACGAGGACCTAAAACAAATTATGGCGGAATGGTCCATCCACCATAGGTCAGGGGACAGGCTGGCTACTCTCTCGAACGGACTAAGAAGAAGAGTTTCGGTTCTATCCGCTTTGATCCCTGCACTGAAATCAGAAAACCATGGCATAGTGATGCTGGATGAACCCAGCGAGGGAATGGATGAGACATCACAACAACTTCTGAGATCCGCAATCCAGAACCTCAGATCACTTGGAAATTCAGTGGTCATCGCCACTCATGACCAGAGTCTCGTGAATCTTGCAGACCGTGTAATCAGAATCCAAGATCAAACAATATCTGTCACAGGAGAACCCCCAGAATCTGATTTTGGAGGGAGCTTATTTCGAAGACACAACAATGATGCCGTCTCAGAATTTTGTCGATGGGGAGTATCGCTTGAGTGGAAAAATCCGATTGACACCATTCATAGGCTGGTACCCTCCATAATTGCCATTCTTTTGATTGGGTCGGTAGGGGCTGATTTCATAGCGTCGGATGGGCTGTTTTCTGCCTCGTTCTATCTCTTGCTGCCAGCATTCATCTCAGCGATGGTCCGGCCCGCCCTAATAGACAGACTGAATGAGGGTCGTTCAGGGGACTGGTGGAGGGCTCACATGGGGAGGTCTATGCGACCTGCGGCTTCTGTAGTGGGGTCTTCATGGCTCTTGCCTCTGCCGCTGACGTACTTTGCATTCATCATCATTTCAATCGGCAGCCTAGACGCAGATCCTAATGCCAAGTTCTGGATATGGCTGCCGGCTCTAGCTATCATTGACATCAGTGTCGCGGCAACCGGAATACATCTACTGGTCGCTGGTCTGAGAAGAAGGGGAGCAGTTGCCGCTTCATTGATGATGGCAGTAATGGTGTGGCCTTTCCTGATGTTGGTAGATGCAACTTCATTGATTCTGCAGGATGGCATGAGCGCCAAATTGGGATTCGACACACCATTGGGCCTAATCATCACCTCAAGCATAATCTCGGTATGCATATGGGCATCTTCCGTTTTGATCCCTTCAGACTGAATGCATTGATTCATGCATGATGATCTCTTGGGGCCCTCCATGAGGCATCCGAGATCCATGGCAATCGCCAGTATTGCGTTGGGCTCGATTGGGGTAATCATATCAGCTGTGTTGGGCGTTTTTTTGGCTCCAGACGTCAACCCTAGTCAGTGGAGGGCCCCCGAAGCATATCGGATCATATTCCTCCATGTGCCCTTTGCATGGACTTCCTTCCTTGCTTTCATAGTGTTGTTTTTCGGGTCTCTGGGGTGGTATCTGCGCCGCTCTGAGTCCTCATGGAGGCTGGTACAAACAGGTTCAGATCTAGGCCTTCTTTTTGGTTTTGGAGTGATAACGTCCGGCCCAATTTGGGGCATGGCAGAATGGGGGGTTCCGTGGGATTGGGCAGATCTTAGATTGAACACATTTGCTCTACTTACAGCCGTCGCCCTCTTCATTGTGATGGCCAGGAGGTCCCAGTTTGATGATGACACAACAAGGGATACGATCGCCTCAGTGGGACTTTTCGGGTTCATGTTGGTCCCAATTACCGCTGTAGCCACCACCCTCTATCAGAAAAGGCATCCAGGCATCGTGATCGTCGAATCGGAGAATTCCGGCTTGGACCCCGTAATTCGAACCATATTGCTGGCTGGGTTCATATCAATGACATTTCTTTTCATCGGCTTTGCAATGCTCTCCAATGACCTTTACGCCAAGGAGGCCGACCTAGAGAAGGAACTCAAAAAATTAGATTTGGCCGAGGAGGTGAGATGATTTCTGGGATTTATCACTTGGTTTTGGCCTATTCGATCATGATCGGATCGCTCTTTGTCTATGGCAGATGGTTGATTTCCAGACATCGCTCTCTCGATCAGACTGTGGCCAGCACCATTGAAGTCCAAACACCCCCTCCCAGCTGATGGTGGGTTGCGATGACACAGGAATTCTGCATAGTCTGCGCCGCCCCCCCTCCAATCTTCAAGGGCCGCATTTGCGAGGCTTGCTTTAGGAGCAGGACAGAGCTTTCCTTGATCTCAGATAGGCTACAACAATCTCGTTGCTCCAAATGCAGGCTGTATCAAATGGGGAAGGGTTGGAGCGACGGAGATGAACTTTCGATAGCAGAACAGAGGGTAAGAGAAAATCTAGTCGTCATCGAGGATGCTCAGGATGTTGACGTGGGACTTTCAGTCGAGATAATAGATGACAGGTCCTCTAGAATTCAGATCCAAGTGACCGCAAATTTGCACGGACTGCCATTTCAAGACTCTCATGAAACCATATTGCAGACAAGCGATGTTGTGTGTCAGACATGCTCCAGAAAAGATGGGGCCTATTTCGAGGCAGAATTTCAGATTCGCTCCACGGGAAGGAGACTAGATAGTCAGGAGTTGTCATCGATCAGAGCTACCTTGGATGAAATGATATTGGATGTTGTTGACGATCCGATGTTCTTTGTCACCAAAGAAGGCCCGGTACAGGGGGGATGGGACCTTCAATTGGGCTCAAAATCAATGGCCAGAATGTGGTCTAGGAAACTGATAAACCGTTTTGGCGGGACGTCAAAAGAAACGTCTACGGTCATAGGGGTGAAGGACGGTGCAGAGGTCACGAGGCTAACACTATCTTACAGGAAGCCTGCCTTTTCAATCGGGGATGTAATGAGGCATCGTGAGGAGAATTGGGTGGTCGTAGGTTGGCAAAAAGATGGCCCAATCCTTGGATCCATGAAGAATAATCAACGCACAGGGAGAACGTGGAGAGATATGCAGAAGTCCTCGGTTATTTGCTCCGCGAATGATCAGATCGAGGTTCAAATTCTAGACAGGGATGGATCAGCAGCCGAGGTAATGATTCCAGATGAGTGGAAATTGAATACCGTTGCGTTGCCCTTTGACTTTGCCGGAGAAGAAACATTGACGATCGGCCTAATTGATCATACATGGACAGCTATACCATATGCATTGAATAAGGTGATTTCAAATGAGTGAATACGAAGAATTACTGAATAAATTCGACAGAAGTGGTATGGCTAGCTGGACTAGAAGATTCTTCGATGACCTCGAATCTGCCTTTCAGAGAGACATCGGAGTCATCGAAGAAAATGATTGGCACGGTGTGATCTGCGTAGGCATGGGTGGCTCTGGAGCCGGCGGAACTTACTTGTCGACCATCTCTAGCAAGGCTGCAGGCCTCCCCGTCCATTATTGGAGGGACTATGGGCTTCCATCATGGTGGGGGCCTGAATGGCTTGTGATTGCGACCTCATATTCAGGCAACACTGAGGAGACGATATCCAGCGTGGAAATGGCATTGAGGGAGGGAGGTAGCGTTGTCGGAATCTCATCAGGAGGAAGATTAGGAGATCTTCTGGAGGAATCGGAAAATTCAGTGCACATAGTAGTCCCGGGCGGGCAGATGCCCAGATCTGCATTTGGCCATCTTTTCGGCACACAACTTTCACTGTTCTGGTGCATGGGTCTTTTGCCTGCACCAAGCAATCAGGAATTGGAGGAGATGATTGCCAGATTGAGATCTTCAACTGAGGAGTGGGACCCATTGGTCGGTACCAAGGCTGTGGATGCAGCTCGACTCATCTCAAAATCAGAGATTGGAATCGTGACCCCAAGCATCATGGGATGTGTCGCAAGCAGGTTCTCTTGTCAGTTAAATGAGAACTCTAACTTGTTTGCAAGGTGTTCCGAGATACCCGAGATGAACCACAATGAAATTATCCCGTGGACAGAGGATTCAGGTAAATCCCAAGTTTTGGTTCTAATCAGGTCAGACTACGAGGAGGCGAGAACAAGTGCCAGGATTGATTGGTTCCGGGACGAGGCCAACTTCTCTGACTGCTTGGTCCTCACGGGCGAGGGCACATCTCTTGTCGAACAAATGCTCTATCTTTCTCACATTACAGATTGGATCAGCATTGTGCTTGCGGTATCGATGGGTGTTGACCCTTCTGAGATGGCAGCCATTCCCGCGTTGAAAGATCATCTCGGAAAAATCTAGTATATCGGCCCAAGAACTATCCTCGGATCTGGATATTTTGCCAATGCGTCAGACCTGTCTTTTGGGTCCACAACACCCGGCATGTCGTGAGTCATGGGGTCGGACCATGACAATTGAAAATGCAAGTGGGGTTCCCACCCGCCGTTTTCTTCTTTCCCCCCTATCCAGCCAACAATCTCTCCACGATTGATCTTCTGGCCTTTTCGCTTTCCAAGTATCGACCCAGAGCTCAAATGGCCATAGAGTGCCCAAAGAGGTGTTCCCTGAACTTCGTGCTTCGTCACGACAACATGTCCGTAATCACCTTCTGATGGATTGTAACCGAAGTAGGCAATCTCGCCCTTTTCGAATGACATGCAGGGAGTGTGGACTGGCGCACCGATATCTATGCCTACGTGCAACGTCCTAGTCCCCTGAAATAAGTCGGTATTGTACACCATAGGCCTATTCTCATCATATTTGCCAACATCGTATTCAGACTTTGAGGGCCGGTAAACCCCTGTCGTAAGATCTCGTACCTCGTACTCCTCAGGAAGGTCGATGACATTGTGGAATCTCCCCATTTCCCATTTTATCTGCACCATACAATCACTCAAGCCCTTTTCACATCATTGCGGACGGATTTTTCTATTTCACGGATATCAGGAAGCTTACGGGATGAACCATCTGCAACCCTCAATGCTTCCAACCTCTTTCCGGACGGAATCACATTTCCATAGGAGCCAACTGCCTCGTTGTATGCATTCAGCGCAGTGGTCAAACCATTGCCCACCCTGCCAAGGTCGTGCCCAAATTTCGCCGCGCGGTCATAGAACTCCTTCGCACTTTCGAGAATTTCCCTCGAGTTGTCTACAGATGATTGTTGCTGCCAGTAGATCCCCACAGTCCGCAACAAGGCGATCAAGGTGACCGGAGTGGCAATGAGGATGTGGTTTTTGAAAGCGTACTCTTGCAAACTCGGATTTATCTCGAATGCTGCTGATAGTATCGGCTCGGCAGGAATGAACATAACCGTGAAGTCTGCACCATCAACTAGATCAGAATAGTTCCTGTTGCATAGTTCATCGATGTGCTTCTTCACTGCCTTGGCGTGTTCCTTCATCAAGCCAGATCTTAGATCAAAATCATGGGCCTCCAATGCATCCCAATAGGAGGCTAGTGGGACTTTCGCATCCACTGGAATCTTGCCTCCTCCGGGTATCCTAGCAATCATATCAACCCTAGATCCCCCTCTTCCCGATACTAGGGTGTCCTCGACATCGAAGTCGCAGTGTTCCACCATTCCTGCCGACTCCGCGATGTTTTTCAGGGCCATCTGCCCCCATTTGCCACGTGCTTGATTTGACCCTCTCAATGCCGTCGAGAGTTGAACGTTCGTGTCCCTGAGTCCAACTGTCTCTTTGTGCAAACCCTCAACGGTTCTCTTCAAGCCCTGGTAGGCCCCTTCGCGATTTTTTTCCATTTCATTCGTAGCCCTCTCCAAATCTTCAAGTTGCTTCCTTATCGGAGTGATTAGATCTTCTACAGCCTTGGTTCTTGCTTCAATATCCTTCTCTGCCGAGGTCTGTACATTCCCCAATCTCTCTGTGGCCAATCTCAGGAAATCATCTGAATTCTTCCTGCCGATATCTACCGCCATAGCCCCAATTTCAGCCTTCAACTTTGATTCCAATTCGACCTGAGCCTTCATGCGTTCTTCAGAGCGGACAATCTCCTTGCCCATTTTTTGGCTGGCAAGTAACCAACCTATGGCCCCGCCTGTCAGCAACCCTGCCACGAGAAGTGCAACACCAGCCAATTCCACACCTAGCCCTTGGATTCTAGGTAAATAAAGAAGTAGACTGAGGGAATTCATTGCAAAGGTATGAATTCAGGGCAGGCACGGCGATTAATATGAAGCTCAAGCATCTTGCAATCGAGATTTCCAGACTCAATGGCTTCAACAACCCAAAAATTGAGCTCGAGCAGTACATCACCCCGGGAGATCTTGCGGCAAGATGGATTCTCACGACGGCCCGATTGGGCGACCTGGAGCAAGGATCCAAGGTGTTGGATCTGGGTTGCGGAACAGGAGTCTTGGGATTAGGTGCCCTAATTTTTGGCGCCTCAAGTGCGACTATGGTGGATGTCGATGATGATGCAATTGACATAATGCTTGAGAACGCAAGATCCCTTGGCGTCGAGGGAAAAGTTGTACCTATGTGCGAGGAGATAACGAACGTAGGAAATATAGAGGCAGACCTTGTGTTGTGCAACCCACCATGGGGGAAACAAAAACACGGTGCTGATTCAAAATTCATCAAATCGATCAAGAATCTGTGCCTTCCTACCTACTTGCTGCATTCCAGTAGCGCAAGGCATGTTGAGGCTGAGTTCCTGAGGTCTGGCTGGCAGGTACAGAAATTACTGACCCTGCCTTTTGATTTGGGTGCTGTCTACCCTCATCACACAAGAAGGAGAATGAGTACCGATGCAACTCTCTGGAGACTCACGCCACCCTAGTTATCGGCGCCGGACCGTTCATAGCCCGGAGTATAGTGGAACAAGTATGGCTGCGAGTGGTTTGTCCGTGACACCTGGGACGCTGACAAACTTGGATCCATCATCCAAGATCGGAAATGGGCTCTCAGTCACCAAAGAGGGGATAATCGCACTGAAGTCAGGTGTTCTTGTTGAAAAAGATGGGCTTTGGGTCGTTTCTGATTCTCGGCCCGGTGTGAATTCTCTGCAGATTGGCGATGATATAATCGGTGAGGTCCATAATCTGCAACCAAAGGTGGCTATCATCAAAGTTATGAGCGTCGAAAAGGAGGGAATGCAGGGAAAATCGCTATCTGCAAAACAGTTGTTTGCAGATATTACTGTGACGGAGCTTTGTGACAGGTTCATGCCCTCGGCAGGCGATGCTATGAGAAGAAGGGACATTATCAGGGCTAGGATAACCGCGACGGAACCCATGGTCCGTGCCACCACAAAGGAAGACGCTTCACTTGGTGTGCTCCACGCTCTTTGCACTGCCTGTGGGGACCCACTTCAAGCCGATGACGCCGTTCCAGATTTCAATGTCAGCTGTGGCAGATGTGACTACAGTGGATACAGAGTGCTTTCCTCGGATTTCAACAACCTGAATGGGTTGGATCCATCTGTGCTGAATCGAGAAGGAACCAGGTGGTCCAAGGAAGCTGAGAATATGCTTGGCCACGATGGGGCGAGGCCCTACCTGTCTCCAGTAGCGGATCACAGGAGGGGTTGGTCCCATGAAATCCCGAAAGAAGCGCTTCGATCGAGACCCAGCCAAGGAAGGGACCGCCCAAGGAGGGAGATGCATGAGGCGAAATGCACATTGTGCGGCACTGACACCAAGGTTCCGTTCAAACCAACAGCAGGCAAGCCGATTAGATGCAGCTCATGCCTTGACTTGGTCAAACAAGGCGAGGCAGATGAAGACAAGTTAGCGGCTGAGAGAAAATTGCTGATATCCATAAGGAAGGAGGCTGAGGCAAATGCCCCACTGAGACTGTTTGTTGGAAGGCTCTCGAGAGGAGTTACCGAAGATCTGTTGAGGGAGACATTCTCTGAGCACGGCGAAGTTGTAGACTTCCACATGCCAATCGATAGAGAAACAGGAAATCCAAGGGGCTTCGCCTTCGTGACAATTTCTCCGAAGTCAGCCGGAGAAGCTGCAATAAAAGCCCTCAATGGTTCTGAAATAGAAGGAAGAAAGATCGTTGTCGAAGCCAGCCAGAGAGAAAGCAACAAGGGCCGTAGGAACCGACGGTGACTGCGAACGATCAAGCGCATACCCCCCGTGGAAGTCGCATGGGAGGGCGTTGGCTTGTCATTGATGGCTATGAGGACGAACCGGCAGCTTTTGGGGTTCCAAACTATGTGGGATTTCACATAAGGTACATCTGTGCAGTCCTAGAGTCCAGAAATTTGGAATACACTTACACCACGATCGATGAATGGAGAATAAAACGGCGGAAGATGAAGGAAGCCCAGCCAGACTCGAAATCAGGGGATAAGGCCGTAGAAGGAGTCGTAATTCTGGCTGGAGCGATAGTGCCGGGCAAATACGTGAGGGGCACCCCCATCAGTCAAAGGGAGACAAATCAGATCATACGAGAAATGCCCAATGACTGCCCACTTTTGATAGGGGGCTGGGCAGTGAGATCATGGCGCCAAGCAGGATGGATGCCCCTCAAGAGAAATTTGTTCATGGCAGTCCAAGACACCGACGCCACACTGGATCATTTTCTGAGAACCGGCACTTGGAAACACAAGCGAAGAACTCCCGATCAGTGGAAGAAGTGGGCATTGAAGGGCGCTTCCAGTAAAGCGGTTTCTGATCACCCGGACCTTTTCACTGATGCTGGGCAACCCGGTCCTCTGACCTATGAGGTGGAATTATACCAGGGCTGTGTTCGGTACAAGAGAGGGTGCAAATTCTGCATAGAACCAAAGAAAGGAGTGCCTGTGTGGAGGGATGAAAGGGATGTAATTGAAGAGATCCGGCTAGCAGCCGATTCCGGTGTCAGAAATGTCCGCATAGGCGGTGCAACCGATGTATACACATACAAAGCCGAAGGAGTAGTAGAGTTGGAGTACCCCGTTCCCAACCCCCAGCCCATTGCTGATGTTCTCCATGGCGTCAGAGAAGACGAAAGAATCGAGATTCTTCATGTTGACAATGCCAACCCCTCGATAATCTCAGAGAACCTCGAGGAGGCTAGTGCCATAACGGAAACAATGGTTGAGACACTTTCAGATGGAGCTGTGCTTTCTTTCGGTTTAGAGTCCGCTGATTCTAGGGTGCATCAGGAGAATTGGCTTAATTGCGATGCGAAACAACTTATCCAAGCAGTGAAGCACGTCAATGACGCCGGAAGAGAGCGAGGAGAGAGAGGCATGCCAAAGTTGCTGCCTGGCTTGAACTTCATCGCTGGCCTCAATGGGGAAACCAAAGAAACCTACAGGCTAAACATGCAACTGCTGAATCAAATCAAGAACTTGGGCCTGATGCTGAGGAGGATAAACATCAGACAGGTCGAAGGGGTTGGTTTTCAGGAAGTCCCAAGAGAGGAATTCAGGCGATTTAAGAGCGAAGTCAGATCCGAGATCGACACTCCGATGTTGCAGAAGGTTCTACCCACCGGAACGATACTCAAAGATGTGTGGTGGGAGTCCTTCGGAGACCGCATAAGGAAGCCAGAACACGTGATGAACTTGAAGTACAGAAATGAATCATGTCACGGCTCTCCCGGCGTCACATTCGGCCGCCAAATAGGGGCCTATCCAATTTTAGTCGGAGTGCAGTACCAGATTCCATTGGAGACGAAATCCAACGTGATGATAACTGGACATGGATCGCGGAGCGTCACTGCTGTGGAGGTTGGATTAGACCCCGCCAAGGTCACGGAGAATCAACTGGCGTCCATACCCGGCATCGGGAGGAAGAATGCGTGGGCATTAATATCCGCTAGAGCGAAGGCAACATCGAAGGGCAAACCGATACATACGCATCAGGAGATGTTTGAGGCTGCCGATATAGTACCACCAGCGATGGCACTAGACGTTTTTGAGAATCACTCAACAGGCTCCCAGTGAACACTCATAGCACCATTCGGGTCGACCGTCAACACAGGCTTCCACCTGCCCCCATCGGTGTTTGGCGGTATAGAGCCCCTGATGGTTCGAATCACCTCGGGGTGTAGCAAAACAGACAACGAAGACCCGTCCAATGAGTACCTCCCCTCCCCAATTTTCACTGCTTCAGGGACATTCGCCACATCCTCCTCCTCTTCAGCGGAGGTTTCAGGCTCATCAACTGCCTCCATCTCGAATTGATCGTGCTCCGCATCTTCCTCTGATGGTGCATTCGCTGAGGATTCCAAATCGTCCGCTCCCTGGTCCTCCGTCTCGAGAGGCTCACTTTGATCATCGGCCTCGATTGCCCCCTCCTCTGAATCCTTTGAGTCCCTTCGGAGCCCTATCGTTTCAATAACCGCACTACCGCCTTCTCTGGCGGTGCCGATACCCATTCCCCCTCTTGATGCATAGAGCACAGCTTGCCCAATCAACGATAGCGCCGCTGCAAAAAGCATGACTGGGAACAATAGCCCGGCATCTGGCGGGACTGCGACGAGGAAACCGGCCGGTATGCCAACCAAGCCGAAACCTCGCCTCCATGCCCTATCCATTGAAAAGCCAACGAGTGAATGATGGCCTGAAACCCCCAATACTAGCAAGGGGAATACTAGCGCTGATCCTTCAAATGAGTAGATATAGCCAATGAGGAATGACATGGCACTGGCAAACTTACTGATCTCCTCCCCGTGCTCGGAGAATGAAATCCTGCCGACAATATCGGGCCCTTTCCATGCCATGTAAATCAGAACCAGGCACTGGGTGATTGGAATCAGTAGGGTTGTGCTTGTCTGAGAATCTGACCACAATAGGTCCTCTGATGCCATGGCGGGCCAAGCCACGGTCTGGAGCACTACCCCAAGGTAAAGCAGGACCCTACGGCCAGAGGCCAGTCCGTCAATCGTCATCAGAAGCGACGAAACAACCCAGGTTGAGAAGCCAATGTCCGCAGATAGGAAAAGCAGGACGTACATCCAGCCCCTACTGGTCAGGGCTATGACCGTCAGGGGATCAACTACATCGCTCAGATCTGTCGAGAAGAAACTGGTGTCATCCCGCGACTCTTGATCCTCTGCCGAATAGAATCTCGAGAGGAAGCCAGTTCTGAGTAAAATTATCTGTGCGCCAGATATCAAGGCTCCAATCAAACAGCTCCATGCGAAGAGATCTGCCCAGGACAGTGATATGTAATGCCCACCTTCATTCATCCAATCAAAGAGATTCCCGAAGCCCCAGACGAAAGCTAATGGTGCGATGTTGAACCATTGGACGACCCCAGTTCTCCATGAGTAGCCAGTGAGAGCCCCCGCAATGAATATCCATGCGACTCTGAAGTCTGGAATGATGTATGCGAATGCGATAATTCCGGCAATCCCGATGGTAACCCTCTGCTCTGGACCCCACCTTGTCTCTCCGTCAGGACGTTCCTCTGTTCGTATTGCATAGATGGACAAGGCCACCTGAGCGATCATGAACATGGATATCCATCTGGGGCCGAAATCAGTAATCTTGTTTAGATAGGGCACTGCCTCCAACAAGAGGACGAAATTCTCAGACGGTAGATCAGATCCAGTCAAAAGATTCCCATAAAGGATACCAGCAACCGGAAGTATGGCCAGGATTGCCGTGTTGACGTGCATGGTCGCACGATACGCCACAATCGCGAATACTGGTAAAGAGAGAAGACCCCCTGAGACGTCAGTGCCTCCCATAACTAATAATGCTATCAAGGTCCAAGCCCCTAATCTCCTCGCCTGTTCAGACAGGTCATCGATCTGCCTCAACAACCGGTCGACGACAATCAATGGCGCCACCACAGCTATGTCTCGGGCAATTCTTTCAACAAGTCCGATGACTTGAGAATCTGGGTTGGAGTTGAAAATGCTCCATGAAACCACAGCGAAAATTGTCATGGTGGTGGCCCCAGTCAATCTCGTCGCAGGACTGACTTGTCCTCTGCCGCCGCATTCCATGACCAAAATGACCCCAACAATTGCAATGTGTGCAATGACCAAGCGATACAGGATCAGGCTTTGATCTGCGATGTCATCCGGCAGGCAAATCATGGAGGCCAGCACCAATAGTAGCGAAAATATCCCTATGGGAGAGGCCAGCAGTGTGTTTTCTTCCCATTTCCTACTTCTGTCGTCAATGTAAACCATCACACCGAACAGGAGTGGCAGCAGGTTCGCCCCACTCAATTCCAATGGGACCTCCCCTCTGTCTCTGATCGACAAGACCGAAACTGCCGCCAGGAGAGCGACAAGAGAGGTCAATGCCCAGCCAGAGGCTTTGTCCCTTCCCAAATCCTGATCTGCCTTGCGAATCTGGACAAATGCAACTAGTAGGATTAGAATGACGAGGCTCCACCCAGATTGATCAGCGAGCGGAATCAATGCTCCTGCTAGAATCGACGATGAAGACCCCTCCCTTGACTCAAATCTTCCCCTTGATTCACTCCAAATTCCGAGTAAGACCAGAACCGGGAGAAGTATGAGACCGAGCACGAAGGCATTGGAAAGCGATGAGCCTCCGACTTGAATGAATACCCCTCCCTCCTGATCTGCGATGAAAGCGGACACAGTCCAAGCAGCCACCATCGCCCAGTAAGTGGACCTAACAACCCAGTCCCGAGCATGCTTCCTCGTCTCGAGGTAAACAAATGCTCCAATGCCCACAGACCATGCGATCATCGCCGCCTCTGCTTCCAACAGCGCCAAGGCTAATGCCAGGCCAATGGGCATGGCAGGGGTTCTTTGCATCGTGGTCGGGGCGAACCAACCCACCAACATCGCAGCCCACAGCCAAAATGTCAGGCCGAATGGCTGATCGGTAATCTTGAATGATCCAATTTGGAATTCCGCCGAAGACGAGGCAGCTACGAACTGCATGACTAAAATCCCGAAGATGACAAATCCAGAGCTCTGTTCAATCATCTCACGCTTCAAGCCCCTGTCAGTCGCAGTCATACCTACTAAAACTACCATCAGAACCATCCAGCCCCCAGATTCTACTCCAAGATTCAGGGCCACAAGTGCTGGCACCGCCATGCTGGTTCCAGCCGATATGAGGTACAACAATGAGCGATCCAACCTCAATGAATGCACCATGGCTGCTCCCAGCAAGAGTACGTGTGAAGCCGTGTTCCAATGATCAAAACTACCGCCTGCATAGTCGACCCATATTGTTGTGGCTGACAACGAAAGTGAGATTGGGGCCAGAACAACCACGGTTCTGGGCAGGGTGCCAAGGTTGTGTCTGTGAATCAGGTTGGTGCTTATCTCCATCACCAAAAGGATACCAATCGTCTGTACCAACGCCAATTCCACGGTAGGGGCCCACTGACCTTCAATTATCTGACCCTCATAGGTCGTGTATTGCTTGAATGCGTATGCTGAATACCTTGCCAACCAAACTGCTGCCAGTGACCCGCAAAGCACAGCAGTGCCAGCAACGTAGTCCTCGATCATGTTCTGTTCGCGACCTCCTCCCTCCTGCCTCATTTTCCACTCGTGGAACCCAATACAAGAAACAGCCACTACACCCAGCATGCCACCCAACAGCAAATAGGAGAGATCACTCTCTGCAGTAAGTTCGAACGTGACGAAGTAGATGGCGTATGCGAGGACGGCAGCACCCAATCCAATGGATGCATAGAAACCAGCTTTTGCCTCGTCAAAACCACCTGTGGATATCGTTGAGTTTCCCGGGTTTGCATCTTCCATGGAGGTTTTTTGCTTATTCCATGTATAGACATTGAGGCGTCATCTGGCCTGATCGTCCTTGACACACACATTGAGAGGCTCGGAGAAGAAACCGAGGCTCCACCTCCCTCCCTCTCTTCCAACACCACTGTCCTTCACCCCTCCAAAAGGGGTCCTGAGGTCCCTGTGTAGCCATGTATTGACCCAAACCATTCCAGTTTCTATCTGCTCTGCTACCCTCCTGCCCTTTTCTAGATCCTTTGTCCAGATACTACCAGCGAGGCCATAGCGTGTGTTGTTTGCGATCTCGATTGCCATCTCCTCACCATCAAATGGGTGCAAGGTAACAACCGGCCCGAAGATCTCCTCTGTTGAGCATCTCGAATATGGAGACAGTCCCGATACTACAACCGGATTCATCCAATAACCTCCTTTCAAGTCATCCTCCAACGGAACTGATGAATCGGGACCCCCTGTCAGACAAACTCCGCCCTCCTTAATCGAGAGGGCAACATACTCATTCACCTTTTGCAAGTGTTCACTTGATATGATCGCCCCCAGATCAGTGTCCTCTTGTGATGGATCGCCTATCCTCAAATCATTCACGGATTGAACGAATTTTTGTTTGAAATCATCGTAAATCGATCGCTCGATCAATACCCTGGAGCCACAGAGGCATACTTGTCCTTGATTGAGAAACGCAGACCTAGTCACTCCCTTGACTGTGGCTTCAAGGTCACAATCCTCGAAAACGATGCTAGCGTTCTTACCACCGAGCTCAAGGCTCAATTTCTTGAATTGGGGGGCCGCTATTTTGGCAACCTCGGCGCCAGTGGCTGTACCGCCGGTGAATGAAACCAAATCCACGTCATGGTGTTTGACCAAGCTGCTCCCGGCACCTGCGCCATCTCCATGCACCAAGTTCACGACTCCTGGTGGGAGACCGACCTTGTCGATGACCTCCATTAGTAGATTCGCGGTCATCGGTGTGAGCTCACTTGGTTTGCAGACCACGGTATTCCCCATTCCAATAGCAGGTGCGACCTTCCAAGACAACAGATACAGAGGGAGGTTCCATGGCGTTATCAGGGCGCCTACGCCCACGGGTTTTGAAGAAACGTAGTTCATCGCGTCCGACATCTCGAAGGTCTCATCACGGTGATTTTTTATCATCTCAGCGAAGAACCTGAAGTTGGCAATTGACCTATTAGCATCAACATTTCTGGCGAGCCCGATAGGCTTGCCAGTATCCCTGCTTTCAACAGATGCGATTTCCTCCCGCCTCTCCTCAAGCTCATCTGCGATCCTATCCAGCCAATTCGCCCTCTTAAGGAGGGTGAGCCCCCCCCAACCAGGCTGAGCCTTTCTCGCCGAGTCAACAGCATAGCCAACATCCTCGGGGTCAGAAAGTGGAACTCTCGCGTACTTTCTGCCAGTAGCGGGCTCTCGCACCTCGAGCCACCTTCGCGACGAGCTTTTTGTAAACTCCCCTCCAATGTAATTCTTGAGTTCCATCAAGGCCCACCGTCTCCCTCATTGCTAAAGGGGTCTGACCGGGTTGTGGCCTCGGTATATTTCTTCCAATCAAGTGAAAATCTGTCCCTGTCAGGATCCCATTCGTCCCACGTGACAATGGATTCCAAGGCTTCGGAATACATCTCTGGGACGATCCCAGGAACTATGAACGCCTTCTGCCTGTGTAATGGATATGGATTCCTGAGATGGATCCCAAGCACGCCAAGGACTGCCCTAGATATGTACCATGTTGCCTGACTATTCCAACCATGGGCGATTTTGATAACTATGCCAAGTCCCTTTGGCCAGTCCTTGTGGATCACCGAGAGTCCCAGCAGTCCATCTGCACCTTCCTTTGCGAGGATCTTCCCCTCGCCCGCCTTGAGGCATGTGGAATCCAGTCTGTTGAATCCACCAACCAAATCTGGGTTCCTGTTCATCGCCTCCCAGATCCAATCTTCATCTCTGCGCGAACCTAGGTTGGCGAACATGATAGCCAACTCATTGACAGTATTGGAGGTCGTTGGCATCCCACACCCATCTTTTGCAACCCTGTCGGGACTCCAATCCGGATCTCCCATGTACTCCCTGAGCACGTCGATGTATAGCGGAAACCAATCCGAGTTCGGGAGAGTGTAACCTGCACGCCGAATTCCAAGCAAGCGCATTCCTTTCAGAACAGCCGCATGCTCTCCAGAACAGGTGTGAAACCAGCGACGTGGCCTTCTGACCTGTCGTCCGAATTGGACCAGTGGAACATCAAGGGGGCACTGCATCAATCCCCACTCTGACTCATTCAAGATTGACTGCGCAGCGGCCACGTGTTCTGTATCACCGTTGTGAGATGAGCAGGAGATAGATTTTTGATCCCAATTAAGTTCCTTATCCAAAACCTCTGCAAACACTTTCATCATGAACGGTTTCATCATCGAGCGCCCATAGATGAGGACGTTCCCACCGAATGAATGGATTATCTCCTCCCCATGGGCCCACGCGATGGCGCCATGGATTGTATTCTCGGATACATCCATCCTGCGAAAATCGACCAGTGGCTCCCACTCCACCTCCCTTCCAGTTGCAATATTCTCGAATTTTTCTCCGATGGGCGTCTTCGGGTAGACCTTCGAGCCTGGCCTTCCGGATGAAACAGACGATGGCCTTTCATTAGGATCCATATCCTTTCACTCCCCCCTGTTGACAAATGGCACAACCTTGGTCATAAATGCCTCCATGTCGCGCATTACTCGCTCGCTGTCATGGTTGAAGAAGTCAAACCAACACATGATCCTATCATCTGGATTATACCTCTGTTTGAGTTGGATTGCCACTTCCTCTGGGTTCCCAATCACTGCGTTGTTAACTGCCTTCTCGACTTTGCCCGGATCTATGGTTCCCTCTAGGGCAGACCAATATGTGGATATGGAGGATTTCGACTCCTTCCTAGCCATGGTCGACTTCTGCTCATCTGTGAGCCCCGCCTCGTCGTTGAGGAAAACCATTACCGTCCTCGGCATCATTGATCTTTTCCATTCTCCCCCGTCCTTGTGGTAGTTTGCACTCATCCTTTTGTGAGTTTCTTCAATAACATCCGGTGGCGTGATACTCAGGTTGAACACTTGGACGGGCCTCCATCTGTTCACCTCTATTTGGACAGCGGGGTCATGGCTGCCAATCACGAGGTTCAGGAGGTCTCGTCGCCATTCCTTGGGTATAGTCGCAATCGACTCAAACTCATAACGTCGGGGTATGAGGATCGAGTCCGGCATTTTGTTCAACCCCATCAGCTCTTTCGCTGCCTCCTGAACATTATTCCAGTCTCCATCACTTCGGAAGTTTGAGCGAGACAGCGTTGTCTCCCGAATCATGGATGAATCGATCACTTCCCCTGACAGGAGCCGGAGGAAAATCTCGCTAGCCTCGGCAAATATTTGGCCCCTAAGCGCCGGCCATGCAACTTCCTCCAATGCATTTCTCGGGGAGATACCGTATGGCCTTGCCATGAATTCAAATCGACCTGCGGAGAAACCGATGTGGACTCTCCTTCGTTCTTCCTTATTCAGCCCATGCAGTGCGAGAAGGGAACCGACCCTCTCAGCCTGTGCGATCGGCCCACCAGACGCGAGTATAGACATAACCGCACTCCCGACTTCCATGTTGGAGGTTCTGGATAGAACCTCTGAGGCGATCTGAAAAAAATCCGTGCAGAGCCCTACCTCACCGGGGTAATGGGGGACAACAGGACGAGAATTTGTCTTCTGAACCTCCGTGGATAAATGCGCCTGCGCAATCCACCCGACACCAAAACCCAACTCATCTGCCTTGACAGCCTGATCTAGGAAGTTGGAGAACATTTCGCTCTCAGATGGTTTGTAGCCACTGGAATCAGGGGTTTGAGAGATAGAGAAGAATATGTCAAATTCCATTCGATCGAACCTCAAATCGAGCGCATTCTACCGCCATCGACCGCCAAGCTGACGCCTCTGACGGCCCCACTCACAGGAAGGCACAGCCAGACAATCGCAGACGCGGTTTCGAAAGGGTCAACCAGCCTGTTTATGGGTGCCTGCTCCCTCCAGGTTTGATAGATCTCTTCGACTGCCTGTCCCGTTCGTAGGCTCTTTGACTTCGAGAGGGAGACAAGTCGTCTTGTGTCCGTATACCCTGGAAGGACATTGTTGATCGTTATGCAAGGATGCAATTCTCTAGAAAGAGACTTGCTCCAACTGGCCATGGCTCCTCGTAGAGTGTTTGAGAGGCCTATACCGTCAACTGGCTCCTTCACTGAGGTTGAAATTATGTTGACGATTCTGCCGAATCCAATTTCCTCCATCCCAGAGACAAGCCCCTGCACGAGAAGATGGGATGCATACAAATGTCTTCTGAAGGGCGCATCGAAGTCTCCGATTGAATTTTCCATTAATGGAGATCCTGGAGGTCCGCCCGCGTTGTTGATGAGTATTGACGCACTTTCCTGCTTGAATTGGGAAATTGCCTCTTTGACAGCATCGGTGTCCTCCAAGTCAATTTGGAGAGCTTTGTGACCGCCCCCATACATTTCTGAAACCAGTGTTTCAAGCCTATCTTGGTTTCTGGCACAAGCGATCACACGGGCACCCGATCTTGCAAGTAACATTGCCGTTGCTCTCCCAATACCCTCCGAGGCCCCACAAACAACCGCTGTTTTTCCAGACAATACTCCCTCGGCGAAGGGGAATTCATCTTCCAATATCTTGCTACTCATCCATAATCACCTAATCGACATAATGCAAATAAGTTTGGTCTGCGAGTTTCTTTCTGACGACCTGCAGAACCTCATCAGAGGCATTGCGGAACGTTGGATGGTCACTATCGCCTTGAGGTCGCCGCATCTCACCCCACTCATCCTTTGAATACGCCTCCAGCGCCTCTCTCATTAGGGTACCTGAGAGAACAAGTGTATGGTAGCAAAGGTCCTCGTAGGTCATGCCCCGCATCACTCCTATCTGTCGCTTTAGCAGCAGATCGCCGGTGTCAATACCATTGTCGCAGAAGTGAGTCGAGGATCCAATTGGGATGTCATGGTAAACCGACCAAGCCGGAGATGCAGAGCCTCTGCACTCAGGTAGCAAACCGGGATGTGAGTTCAAAACACCATCGCGAGGAAAATCCAGTACATCGCCACGAATTATTCTTGTGCCACCAAACACGATCAAATCTAAATCAAGGTGCTCGATGATGGGCATTATACTCTCGCTATCGTGTTTCTCAACCGTGAAGTGGGCTATTTTGAAACCATTACTCGCCAGTTTTTCCACCTGCTTTGCAATCGTTGATGCCACAGGCCTTCCCTCTATCCGCTTCAGGAACTTCTCTCGCTCTTCATCGCCGACATCGGAATCCTCTGAAATTATCACCTTTGGCAAAAATCCAGATGAGGTTAATTGTTCTAGCATCTCTCTACCGTATGGATGCTCCTTCAACAGAAGAAAGGCAAAATTTGGCATCGCGCCCTGTGGCATGTAATATCATCCGAGGGGTCATTGATACCCATGATTTTCGGGTGGAGCTGGCCAGATTAATAGCATTCACAGAATTATCTCAGCCTTATGTTGTAATACATTAAAATGGGCTCCACGCAGGTTGACCTATGGAGCATTCGGGCGATCGTCGACATGACATCGATTGGCTTAGGGTAATTTTGTTCGGACTGCTCGTGCCTTTCCACGTCGCGATTGGCGTCTATTGGTCTACCTACGGGCTCGATATAAATCCAAACTTGGATGACTTGGCAAATCAAGACCGGATTGAGTTCGTCGAAGAGAATGATGACTACAGTGCAGACTCAGTTACGCCTGAGAGCATGGTTCTGCATTGGATGCATCAGTGGAGGCTTGCTGCACTATTCATGATATCAGGTATGGGGACAGCATTTGCGTTTCGTAGGAGGGTATGGAGGACCTTCCTCCGGGAGAGGGTAAGGCGACTACTAATCCCGATGTTCTTTGGAGCATGGACGATGGGTTTCGCGGGCCAATTCATAATGGGAGAGGTCGAAACAGATCTTGCTGGCATCACAATTACATTTCTCGGAGGGATTATATGGCGTTCACTAACTTTCTGGATCCCTGTCTTCGGCAAGTTGATTGCCCTGGGCCATCTTTGGTTTCTCTGGAACCTGTTTCTTTATTCCCTGATACTCACGCCAGTATTCCACTCCATAAGGAGTAATCAAGACGGAATACCGGCAAGGTGCATAAAATACCTTTTCTCAATGAGATACGGGATCGGCCCGCTACTAGTCGTCCCTTTGATACTCACCCTCTCTGAAGTCGCTTTCAAGCCATTCTTCCCAGGCTACATTGGTGTTGCCTATGAGTGGTTTTGGTTCTTGATATTCTTCGCTGTTGGGTTCGCGTGCATAGTCGCTCAAAGAGGATGGTATTCCCTCATAGAGACACGCAGGTTGGCAATAACCATCCTCGCACTGACAAGTACGGTTGCCTTCGTTTGGATACGTCTTGAACAGCATTCGAGCAGCATTCCTCTGATAGATGGAGGTTGGCTGTTAGAGGAACCCCACATTCTTCACAACCGCATGACCTTGCTGGCCTGTGCGGTTCACAGTTTCCACGCTTGGTTCTGGTGCCTCGCAGTGTTCTCATGGGGGTCATACTTCCTGAACCGTCCGAGCAAATGGTTGGCATACCTCAACCAAGGAGTCTACCCTTTCTACATAGTTCACATGCCACTCGTCTACCTAGGTCTCCGCACGGCGTCCGAGCTCGGGCTCCGGGACATGTCTGCGGTCATCGTGGCAACCATCGTGACTGCCGTTTTCTGTTGGTCTTTCTTCGAGGCAGTTAGACGAACAAGGGTAACCAGATTTCTTTACGGAATCAAGGAAAAACCCCCAAATGCCACGAATTAGATAGGACGATCTACAACATTTGATATCTATCTAGTATGAAATATCAGACGTGGACCCCTCGATCAATGTACTCGGAACGGCCCTGAAGACATGCAGCGATGATCCAAAAACAGGTTGGTTCAGGGATGGATGCTGCAACACAGACAACACCGACAGGGGAGTACATACTGTTTGCGTCGTTGTTGATGACGCGTTCCTCACATTCAGCTCAAGCGCGGGCAATGACTTGACAACTCCGAGATTGGAGTATAATTTTCCGGGGCTCAAGGCCGGTGACAGATGGTGTCTGTGTGCCAGCCGTTGGAAGCAGGCATTGGAGGAAGGATGCGCGCCACCCGTCGATCTGGAAGCCACTCACAGAAGAACCTTGGAAATCATAGAGCTCTCTGTTCTGGAGATGCACGCCCTCTGACTCAGGGGGTCACTCTTGATCGATCTCTGGGGAACAGAACGACTTCTCTGACGTTCCCAGCGCCTGTTAGGACCATCAGCAGCCTAGCCACGCCAAGGCCCCAGCCAGCATGAGGAGGGGCTCCGTATCGAAAACCATCAGTGTAGAAGGTGAAGTCCTCTGGGTTGAGATCCATATTCAGGAGATTCTGTTCCAGAACCTCTACCCTGTGCTCCCTTTGACCACCGCTGGTCATCTCGTCCCTACCGTAATTCAGGTCGAAGCCCCTGCTGAGTTGCTGGCCCGTGGTCCCTAATTCACCCTCCTTGTGGTGTATGTAGAAGGGCTTCATGGACATCGGCCACCTGGGTATGAAGTGGAACCCTGGGTATTTCTCTGCTATTAGATCGCAATGGTGGCTCTCTATGTCATCTCCCCATTCGATCTGGCCCCCACCGGATTTCACAATATCAATTGCCTCATCATAGGATATCCTAGGAAATGGGACCTTGGGAATCTCAACATCAACAGGCTGGAGACCTTGAGTAGCCCTGTAATGATTGATGATTTCAATCAAGTGGCCATCGTTCTCCGCAACTGACCTCCAGATGGAGTGAATCATCCTTTCTAAGACGCCCATCACGTCCTCATCGTCGCACCATGCCGCTTCAATATCGAATGATACAAATTCATTGAGGTGGCGGTATGTATCGTGTTTCTCGGCGCGAAATGCTGGTCCTATTTCGAACACTCTTTCCATACCTCCCAGAACGGCCAGTTGTTTGTACAATTGTGGCGATTGAGACAAGAAAGCTGGGGTATCGAAGTACATCATTGGAAATAGATTTGTCCCACCTTCGCTTGCGCTAGCGATGATTTTAGGGCTGTTCATCTCATTGAAGCCCTCCTCGATTAGGTGCTCCCTGCCATATTGCAAGACCTTCGACCTGAGGATGAACATAGCATTCACGTGCGATCGACGGACATCCAAATGTCGATTATCAAGCCTAGTGTCCAAACCTACGTTGACATCGTCGATCACGCCTACGGGCAGGGGCGTCTGCGCAGTTGCTAGTACTTCAGCTGTTGAGACTGTCACTTCGTATTCTTGTGGGGGAGGCGGAGCTCCTTCCGGCGTCTTGGGAGGCCTCTTTCTGGCTACTGTCCCTCTGAACATTATGGTTGACTCTCTGGACGAGCTCTGTACCGCGTGGAAAGATTCGTCATCCATTGAGCCCTTTTTCAGAAAGGCTTGGATTTTCCCAGTGCCATCTCTTAGGGTCACGAAACAAATGCCGCCCCGCCCTCTTACAGATTCCGCAAAGCCCGCAATCGTGACCTCTTCGCCCACCATGTCATCGCCCACAGCGATAATTTGACCAATCGTATGCGATCGATATGTGGTGGGCAACCAGTTCGTGCTGTCCCTCATGGTTCACCGGGAGAGGGGTTAGTTTTCAATGATGTTGGGGTGGATGTTGGATTTGGATCACCTATGGCAAATCCTCGATGGGGATTCCGAGCTTGGACCCGATTAGTAAAAATGCAGTGTGGCCAACTGGTTGGTTTCCAGGCCTCACCCCTCCCCTGCTTGCCTTTGACCAGCGCCTCTCGATAACCTCACCGGCCCACTCGACGCTCAAACCCACCTCTTCACAAGCCATCCACGACTTCTCCAATTGAATGCTAGTTGGGCAGTAACAACCAATCCTTCCGCCTGGGCGGAGAATCTCGGAAATCGACCCAACTGCACTCCATGGCTCTGCCATATCCAAGATTGCGGCATCGAGATCAGGCACGATTCCTAATACTTCTTCTGCGCAATCCGACAGATCTGAATGCAGAAGGTGCCAATCAGGGAATTCTGGGAGAACATCTCTTAGCACGTTCATGTTTTCTTGGCCGACCAACGCATGCTCAGGTCGATTCTCGACTGATATCAGCGTCCCTTTCGACCCCATTACTGATGCCAGGTGCATCGCCAATCCAGCAGAACCATGGCCTCCTTCTAGGACCCTCGAGCCAACTGATATCCCCATTCTGGAAATAAGGTAGCCAGAATCCTTGGCCAGAATTATCTGTGCCCTTCGCTTCATTGCCCTGCGGGCTTCAGGGAGTCCTGGTTTCAGAACTCTGAGGATTTTCTGCCCGATCTTTACACTGTCGCCCACACTGACCTTCCCGATAGCTTCGTCGACGTTGAACCTGCCAAGGCCACGAACTCTAACTTCTCCAGAGCCTCTCTGCAACAAATAAGCCCTACCATCCTCCTCCACCAGAGCCAACCACTCATCGTTCATGGTGGTCGGCAGAGGTCATTTGTTCAAGCACTTCCGGTCACGCCAAGTTCCCAAGATGGCCCAGCCACAGGATCTATTGATAACCGATCACGGCCTCGTGAGATAGAATGCGAACAACAAACCCGTGTGTTTCTGCCACGCTGGGCGTGGTTCTGCTGATGTCATTTATGTCCGCTTCATTCGCATATTCAGGCAATTGGGAAGCGATAGAAGATCTTGAGGAACCATTCGTCAAGATGGAAGCAACCAGTCCCGGACACACCGTGTTTGGAGAATACGTCGGCGCCCACTGGTGCGGACCTTGCATGTCCAGTGCCTCCCCCTCCCTAGACAACCTAAAGACTTCCAACCCTGAGGACTTCACATACGTCTCATTCTATGAGTCGTCGTCAGGAGGCTGGCCAAACGACTCCCCAATCAATCGCCGAAGCCACATCATGGCGGGTTCCTCTGGCTACCCCACATTCTCATTCGCTGACGAACAAACCTCGCCCTGCCTCAAGGTCGGCGCAGGTGGCAGCAACTACTACGACCCCGAGTACAGCTCTGGGGGTTGCATGGATCCAACATCCAACGACTTCCAGTTGGATCTGACCACAACATTAGACTCAGCCAACAGCCAAGTTACCATAACCCTCGAGGCGAACTACGTCGGACCACAACCCTCGGTATCGGTTTACGTTTACGGAGCCATAACCGAGAAGGTCGGTGCTGATGCCTATGACAATGGGGTCAAGCCACATCACAATTGGAGAGGCTGGCTGCTCAACCCAGGCAGCTCCGGCTTCCTCCAGATCACGCTTGATAGGAACAACCCAATTCAACACACATGGACCAAACCATTGAGTCTCGTCAGGGCCTCATCCGGATATTCACAATGGGAGAATTTCTGGCCAGTTTTGGCACTGATGGATGGCCCGCACTCCAGCTATAATGAATTCTACGCTGCGATCGATTTGGATATGGGCCCCTTGGTAGATCTGGGGGTATCAGAATTCGAATCAGAAATATCAGGCGGCCACATCGGCCTAATTCCAGGAGATCAAATTGCACTCTCTGCAAGCGTGACTAACAACGGAGCTGAGCAGCATCCTGCGGGGGCTGAGCTAGTCTTTTCGTACATGGACGGCCTAGATCACGTAGAGATACACAGGGAGGACGTACCATCACTCTCCTCAGGCCAATCGATACAGTTCAACACAGATTTTGACACCACAGCACTAAACTCGGTTGCTTCGGGAGCGGTCTCTATCCGGGCGGCCCTAGAAAATGTCGACTCAGATCGTGTAAGTTCTAATGACAATCGAGACTTGTTCATCCCATACGACATGCCGCCAATTGCGACTAGGCCCGTCACAGTGGATGGATCGGTCATATATCGTGGCGAACCACTCACCTTCGAGCTCTCTGCCATCCCTGATGACAATGTGGATGACCTAACCACGATGGCCGCTATGCTGGAGTACAGTCTGCATGCCGAGCAAGCATGGTCATCAGATTGGACGACCTCAGAGGGGTTGATCGGCGCAGGTGGCAACCTTCGTGTAGCACATGAGGTGTCCACGCCCCTTACTGCTCAGACTGGCAATTACGACACCAGAGTGAAGTGGGTCGACTCACGGGGCCAATCGAGCGATTGGCTGGTGACCGAATCTGCATTTACCCTTCAAAATGCAATCCCGTCAGTCGTGTCGCCGACCGATCCCAATCATGCGGGGATGCCGACAGTGAAGGTAGAGACAGTTGAGTCCATTCCAATAGCGGGGCTGATCTGGGACGCAGAGACAGAATTGGGCGAATTGGAAATTTGGAGCAGTGCACCCCAATTCATAGCCTGGGACTCAGATTCAGAGTCCATCTCGGTCGAGTTCGATAGAATCGTTTACGACTCAGTAGGATCACCAATACCCCAAGGACTATTCATCAGCATCAGGGATGGAGAAGATACGAACACTGGAACTCTGTTGTTTAACGTTATAGAAAACGGAGCCCCCAGATGGTCATCAATTCCACCCCAATCGTTCGACGAGGGCGAATCTGCCAGCGTAATATTGACTTCGTTTGTTTCGGACACCGATGAAGAGGGGCAGCCAACGAATCCCAGCCAACTAGGTTTGGAAATTGTTGACGTCCAGCCTGGCGAGGCATTTGAGACAATCCTTGTTGGGCATACACTGTCCGTGAGTGCCGTCGATGAGGACTATGTGGGCACAGCCTCGGTGACGGTGAGTGCCTCAGATGGCGATCAAACCACCGAAACAGTGGTGACCTTCTTCGTCAACGACATTAACGATGCTCCTAGGATCAATCCCGAGGGAATCCAACGGATCGTGACCAAAACCCAACTGGCAACCTCCGTGAACCTATCCGAGCACGTATACGACGTCGACCACGACTTCGAAGACCTCTGGGTGGATATCGAAAGCTTCGATGTGGGTTCGATAAGCTACGACTTCCCAACAGGAGTGCTCACGATGACATGGGATGAGCCGGGCCTTGAATTGATCACCATCACCGCAATCGATCCAATTGGAGATTACGTGTCCCATGTCATGGAGATTGAGGTTGTGGACTCCCTCCCTCTAGCTTGGGAGGGTCTTGATCCCCAACCAGACCTTTCCGTAACTTTCGACACCTTGGACTACAACACCAATCCTGTCATCACCGTCAACCAGATCACCGACCACGGCCTAGCGGACATAAAAATCAGGTGGCAGGTGTGCAACAGCCTAACCGGGGTTTGCACGGATGCGGGATCATCCTTCGGCTTCAGCCCCTTCTCCATTCAGGCGAACGAGGGGGTGGGGCTCAGAGTAGGCGATTACGTCGGCCTCACCGTCACTGCGATCGACTCGCTTGGCTTCGACAGAAAATCAGAGATGCTCAGGTCTTACGCAGTCGAGCCAGTTGACGACGCCTCTGGAACCGGGGAAGAGGGTCAAGAAGCTGCAGGAGGTAATAGAACTCCATATCTCATACTCACAATCTCCCTTATCACGATCGCCACGTTCTCACTCTCGGGCGCCGTTTTGCTTAGGAGCAAATCCAAGCAAAGCAGAAGGGAAATAGATCATCAGCCATCCAGAAATCCGGACCTTCCTCTTCCCCCGGGCGGATTACCCGATGGCTGGACTCTCGAGCAATGGTATTACTACGGAGAGGAGTACTTGCGTGGTGAGCGTTGAATCAGGTAATAACGCACCTTCAAGAAGGAGCACACAGAGGGAAGATAGCGGAGGACGACTTATCATGGTAGATGACGCTGCTAATCCTGATCCCCTCGAAGACTGGGAGGAAGGCTCTGCATTCGGCGTGTCCGAGGATAGTGACCCCGTGTGCACAGTCCCAGTCGAGGAATGGGTGCTGGAACTCCCAATCGAATCGACAATCGACGTACCAATACCCGATAGGCTCGTCGACCAGGTTATCGGACAAGATGCCGCTTCGATCGTAATTCGTAAGGCCGCCGAGCAAAGACGCCACGTCATCATGGTTGGAGAGCCCGGTACCGGCAAATCCATGCTAGCGAGATCCATGACGGAGTTTCTTCCACCCGAACAGTTGGAGGACGTGCTTGTCTACAGGAATGTGGAGGACGAGAACGAGCCCAAGGTCAGGACCGTGCCAGCAGGTCGTGGACACAAAATTATCTCTGAGAGGAAGTCAGCGATAAGGGCCCAGAGGAAGAAGACAAACCAGATGCTGCTACTCATCGCCCTGGTCGTTGGCGCGGCACTCCTCCTCGCAACGATCCAGACGGGGGACATGCTAACTTTCATCTTCGGCTCATTCCTGCTCATTTTCGGATACTTCTTCCTCAGGACTAGGTTGACCTCAGGCGATGAGTCGAACATCCCGAAGCTTCTGATCAAACACGAGCGCAGCGAAGAGGCCCCATTCATCGATGCCACAGGGACCCTATCGGGGGCTCTTCTCGGCGATGTCAGGCACGACCCATTCCAATCCGGCGCCGATCTCGCCACACCCGCCCACGAGCGTGTCGAGCCCGGGGCAGTCCACAGAGCAAACAAGGGGGTCCTTTACATCGACGAGATCAGGATGCTCAGGATGGAGGAGCAACAAGCCCTCCTTGTCGCAATGCAGGAGAAAGCCCTTGCGATCAGCGGGAGGTCTGAGCGATCATCCGGTGCCCTCACGAAATCCGAGCCAGTTCCCAGCGACTTCATCTTGGTCGCCGCGGGTAACCTAGACAGCATACAGCAGATGCACCCCGCACTCAGGAGCAGGATCCGCGGATACGGCTACGAGGTCTATGTCAACACAGACATGAAGGACACCGAGAGGAACAGAAGGAAACTCGTCCGCTTCGTGGCTCAAGAGGTCAGGAACGAGGCCAAGAGAGACACAGGCAGGTCCATACCCCACTTCGACAGGGCTGCCATCGGCATGATACTAAAGGAAGCACAACGCAGAAGCGGCAGAAGGGGCAAGCTCTCCCTAAGGCTTCGCGAACTCGGCGGCCTGATACGGATAGCCGGAGATCTGGCCTCTGAGGATGGAACCCCCTTGACAACAACAACACACGTCACGCGAGCACGGGCGATCGCCAAGCCGTTGGAGCAGCAAATTGCAGATCGTTTCCTAGAGCGGCAATCAGAGTACGCCATGCTGGTCAACCGAGGGCACCGTGTCGGCAGGATCAACGGGCTCGCGGTTCTCGGGGCGGACTCCGGACTCTCCGACTTTTCTGGGGTCGTCCTCCCAGTCGAGGCCATGGTCACCCCATCCCAGGGAAGGAGCGGGCAAGTCATCGCGACTGGCGGCCTCTCAGATCTTGCCAAGGAATCGGTCACTAACATAAGCGCAGTGGTCAAGAAGCTGACCGGCAAGGACATCAAGGACTACGATCTCCACGTTCAATTCCCCGGCACACACAATGTAGATGGCGACTCAGCGTCCATCACAATGGCCACAGCCATCATATCCGCCTTCGAGGGAGTGCCCATCGATCAGAACCTCGCCATGACGGGATCCTTGTCCGTCCGAGGCGAGGTACTACCTATAGGAGGGGTCTCGGCAAAGATCGAGGCCGCCGTCAAATCAGGGATCGAGCGAGTGGTGATTCCACGCTCAAACCTACAGGACGTCCTCATAGACGAGAAGTACGAGTCGATGGTGGAGATAATCGCCGTCGACAGCCTAGACGAAGTCCTCGAACATGCGCTCGTTGGAGAGCAGGAGAAAATCTCGCTCGTCGAGAGGCTCGCAAAGGTCATCGACACCTTCTCGGCCACCTCGGACTCAACCCTCGCTTGAACCCCCCATACTCACATTGAAGACCCCCTCGCGGTCTTCGACCATATATGAACGAGCACGGGAGCAGAGCCCCATTGACCGTTTTGTTCATGGTGGTTCTGATCGATATGATCGGTTTCACATTGGTTATACCATTCCTCACTTATTTCATTCAGGATCTAGCAGCAGGGGATGGTTTCACCGATGTGGGGGCAAGAGACCGATGGGTGGGAATAGTACTCGCATCCTACACCCTCGGTCAATTTCTTCTCACTCCATTCCTCGGAGCGATCTCTGATGCCTATGGCCGACGACCAGTGCTGATCCTGGGCCTTGTATCAAACACGGTTTTCCTAGTCGCATTCGGACTGGCCACATCCCTTTGGATGGCCCTTCTAGCTAGATTCCTAGCAGGCGCTGGGAATGGAAACATTGCCGTCGCCAAGGCCTACATTGGGGACATCAGTACGAGGGCGGAGCTGCCCGGTCGAATGGGCATGATCGGAGCTTCGTTCGGGCTGGGCTTCATGGTCGGCCCTATGATCGGAGGCATCCTCACAGACCCTGCAACGAGCTTCGGAGGCCCCTTCGATACACAATGGTGGTCCGACCATCCCTACTTCTTACCATGCCTATTCGCTGCGCTTTTGTCGCTCTCTTCAATGATCTTGGCGATATGGCTACTCCCCGAGAGCCTTCCGCCAAACGCGAGAGTGAAAGAGAAAACGGATCTCAAGAACGTCGGAAAAAAGCTCACCAACCTATCATCAATAACAATCATGCCCCTGTCGATAAGGAAGCTAGTATACACCAACTCCGTTTTCCTCCTTGCTTTCACCATGATGCATGCTACTTTCATCCTGTACACTGCCATGCCAATCGTAGATGGAGGCCTGGGGTATGACGAGCGGACGAATGGTTACATATTCGCCTACGTGGGGTTGGTCGGCGTCATCGTTCAAGGTGGTCTGATCAGGAAACTATCCGAGAAATTTGAGGTCGCGTCATTGATGTTGGTCGGAATCGCTCTCACGGCCCTCGGGCTTGGTTCGATACCGTACCCTAGCCCCACGCCGTTGATCGTCCTGCTCGTGATGACGCTCATTGCGGCTGGTAATGGCCTGTTCCAACCATCTCAATCCACCTTGTTGACCCATGAATCAAGGGTTCATGGCCTCGATCTGGGAGGTGTAATGGGCGTACAAGAGGGGTTTGGGGCCCTTTCTCGAATTATAGGCCCAGTTCTCGCAGCCCTAATTTGGTCAGAGACCGTTGACGGAATTGGCCTCTGGACATACCACACGGTGTTCAGAGTAGCCGGTCTAGTAGCCATCTTTGCACTCGCATTAAATTACTTACCAAACTCTAGACCTGAGAAGGAGGGGCAACACCATGACTAGGATGGCGATAATTGCACACGGAGGCGCAGGTGCGGATCCCAAGAAGGCAACCAACATTCAGTCAGCAGTCGATGCCGGGGGGTCCAAACTCACTCACGGAGCCTCCGCATTGGAGGTGGCAGTGATGGTTTGCGCAGCCCTTGAGGACGACCCCTCATTCAATGCCGGCACAGGAAGCGTGACCCGAGTCGACGGATCTGTCCTTGTGGACGCATCTGTCCAGACCGGGGACGGTAGGATGGGGTTTGTTGCCTCGATGCCAGAGACCCCAAATCCAGTGAAGGTCGCTGCAGCGCTACTTGACGAGGAGATGAATGGCCTCGCTGGAGTCGGTGCCCGTGACTGGGCAGATGAAAGGGGCTTCCCAAGATCGGAGGTGACCCCCCGACAGTCGAAGGGAAAAAAAACGAGTGATACGGTCGGTGCGATAGCCCTGGATATGCAAGGCAGGATCGCTGTGGCAACAAGTACTGGCGGATGCAGCGATCGGCCGCCAGGGCGCGTCGGCGATGTTCCATTGCCTGGATGTGGCTTCTGGGCCGAATCCAGCATTGGCATAGCCGCGACCGGGATAGGCGAGGCCATAACACGGGAAATGCTCTGCTTCAGAGTCCATTGCCAGATATCGCAGATGGGGGCATCGATGCCCGAGGCATTTGAGGAGGTCATTTCAAAGAGATTCGACAAAAAAACGGATGTCGGCCTTATTGGAATCAACCAACATGGAGAGACCTACGCACATGCCAACACCAACATGCCTTGGGCGGCATGGTCCTCAGACTGAAGCAAGGGATGAGATTAAGCCGAAGGTTCCCTTGGCTTGGCCGTAGGTGGAGTGGATGACCGACATACAAGCCCAGATCCAACAAATAGCAACGGTACTTGGGCAACTGGAGGACAGCCAAGTCCCCAGGAACATCAGGAACACAGTGAAGGAGGCTGTGGACAAGTGGCTGCTCAATGAGGACAAGGACATGGACGTCAGGCTTGGGATGACGGCCTCGATGTTGGATGAGGTGTTCAACGATGCCAACCTGCCGATTCACTATGGCCCACTGTGCCTCCAGATACAGACCGCACTCGAGACCCTATTGAACGGCGTCAGGAAATCGTGACTATCCGACCCAGACTCCAGCCGCGACAAGGAGCATAGTCGTCCCTATCCCGAAATCTATAATTCTCCAAGCAGAAGGTTGGGCTACCAAGCTTGAAACGCTCCTTGCCCCGTAGCCAAGGGCGAAGAAAAACGCGAATGATGCAGCAATCGCCCCAACTGCAAAGTAAACCCTGCCGAGCCCACCCAACCCCACCGCTCCTCCCCCAATCAAGAGGACAGTGTCCAAATACACGTGTGGGTTCAACCAAGTAAAACCGAGCGTCAGCGCAGTGGTCTTCCCTATCGACCTAGGATCGCCATCCGACTCCGTGCTCAATCCTTGGTTGCCCACTAAGGAGGATCTGAATCTCAAACCCGCATATCCAACCAAGAACAAAACAGCGGATACCTTCAGGATGCCATCCAAGCCGGTTTGAATCACCGTATCCCCAACGACGAAAACGCCGAATAGAATCAGGACGGCGTCAGACACGGCACAGACGGAGCATACCAGAAACACGTGCTCCTTCCTCAGGCCCTGCCTCAAGACGAATGCATTCTGCGCTCCAATGGCGAGGATCAGCGAGAGGGAAAGTGCGAATCCAGTGATGCCGTTTGTGAGAGTCAACTCAGCTCGCCCTTCTCTCCATGGCCTTTTGTCTGAGTCCGGTGTAGCCACATTTTCTGCAAACCTTGACCCTGTAGCCTCGGTGAGTAGCGGAACAACGCATACATACCAACTTCCTCAGAAGTCTCTTTTCAGCCACGGGGAAGCGCTGTGCCATCAGGGCGTCCCACCTACCTCCCCTTCATAACCCATTCCCAAACAGGGCCCTGCCTCAACCAGTCCCTTGTGCGACCTATAGGTTCATACACCAAGTGCCGAACAGTTCGATACGGTGCCTGCTACCGTCGTACTTGGTGCCCAATGGGGCGACGAAGGAAAGGGGAAGGCGATAGACCAACTGGCACCGAGGTTTGGCTGGACCGTACGATTCCAGGGAGGCAACAATGCAGGCCACACAATCGTCATCGGAGACACCACCCTGAAGTTACACCAAATTCCATCAGGTCTGCCAACGCCACACTGCAACCTGGTCCTTGGTGACGGCATGGTGATAGATCCGTGGGTATTGGAGAAGGAACTGGACTCCTGGAGGGAACTGACGGGAGAGCGTCCCGAGGAGTCGCGACTCTTCATTTCCGAACGTGCATCTGTCATTCTCCCCTTCCATCGAATGTACGACTCCACAGACAAGGTCGTCGGCACCACTGGAAGGGGGATTGGCCCAGCCTACAGAGACAGGATCGAGCGGGTCGGAATCCGCTTCGCGGACATTGAGGGCATACTCGGAAACCCGGGAGCGATGTTGGAGATCTCGAAGCGAATGACCTCCCAGCTACTCTCGGTCGGGATGAGCGAGGAGATCACCGTCGCAAACTTGGAGGGCGATCTGAGGTGGATCCTCGATAGGTTCTCGAAATCCATCGCACCCACCGGCCCCATGCTGGACATTGCCCTGAGGAACGGTGAGAACGTCCTCCTTGAGGGGGCTCAGGGCGCCATGCTTGACATCGATCAAGGGACCTACCCATTCGTGACGTCTTCCGTGACATCGAGGGCTAATGCCAGCCACGGTGCCGGCATACATCCCGGTCACATCGATGCCTGCCTCGGCGTCACCAAGGCATACACCACCAGGGTGGGCAACGGCCCCTTCCCAACTGAGATCCCATCCTCCGATCACTCAGGGAGCCATATGGCTACTATCGGACACGAGTTTGGAACGACCACTGGAAGGCCCAGGAGGACTGGATGGCTGGACATCCCGGCATTGATGGAGGCCCAGAGGGTGAACGGGTTCACTGGCTTGGTCCTGACCAAGCTCGATGTTCTAGCGGGCCTTGAGGAAATCAAGATCTGTATAGGCTACGAAATGGATGGAAGGCCAATGACGATGCTCCCGGCGAGAGCCGAGGAAGTAGCGAGGTGCATGCCCGTTTACGAGACGCACGCGGGATTCAAGAGCATCTCCGAGGAGGAGTGGTTGGACATGGCTCAGAAGTCGAACGATGAGAAAAAATGGATCGACTCACTTCCGGCAACGGCCGCGTCATTCGTCAAGCGGATAGAGGAACTGTCAGGCATACCTGTGGAGTGCATTGGGATCGGTGCTGACAGAAGGGCGACCCTCAGCAGGCCAGGCGGGATCTTCGACCTCGAGTTTGAGATGGCCAATTTTTGAGATAGTACCGGGTGAAAGGAAATGGGATTCAAGTCACGTGCAAAGAAATTGAAGGATGCCGCCCAAGCAGGGAAACCAAAGGACAGCGACAGCGGGAAGGAGAAGTCGGGAGTGGTGCGATGCGAGATCAGAGGCTGCAAGAACTGGGCCGACAAGACCATGGGCGGTAGACGCATCGCCTACGACCGCGCCGTAGACGTCTGGGGAGAGGACCTACTCTCTTCGGACTCAAGGAGGCTGTCGGTCTGCAAGCAACACTACAAGGAATGGAAGAAGGCGCGCAAGGACGACCCGGATGAATGGTCTTGAAAGGGACCAAATTCAAATTGAATCCCTCAAAATGTTCAAAATGCTCCTAGTCCAAACAACCCCGTAGGGGAGCCTAGAGCTGAGAGGTCGCCCAACGGCGACGACCCTTTGACCTGATCTGGGTAATGCCAGCGGAGGGAGAATACATGGCCACAAGAAACAAACACACAACACTGACCAAGCCCAACCTGATATTGATCGCGACACTCCTAATCACGGCTCCACTATCGGGTTGCGTGATGCTCGATGAAGCGTCATCAGAGGACCTCCAAGACGGCGAACTCGTGATCGTGACGTACGACGTCTTGGCTTTGAGCGAGGACATGATCTCAGGTTTCGAGGAGTCCTCGGGGCTGAACGTGACCATGCTGAAACTGGACGATGCTGGATCGATCTTGGACTACCTAATACAGAACAGGGGCAATACCAACGTAGACTTGGCGATTGGCCTCGACAACACATATCTCCAAACGGCCATCGAGTTTGACCTGCTAGAGGAGTTGGATCTGGACAAATCCGGCATGTTGGCCCCGGGATCCTCCACGGCCCGCAGCTCCATGGATCCCCTCGAGCCCTACGACGGGCCACTTGCAGTGCCATATGACATGGGCTACATCTGCTTGAATTACGACACTGAAGCGGTCGATGGAGAAAACCTCTCCGTGCCGACGTCCCTCGAGGACTTAACTGGGCCCGAGTGGCGCGGTAAGGTCGCCCTGCCCTCACCTGTTTCAAGCAGTCCTGGAAGAGGCTTCATGCTCGCATCCCTTGACTACTTCGACTGGCGGTCAGATGACGGCCTAAAATTCAGTGATTGGTGGTCCGGCATGGTGGCGAACGACGTCGTGATTACATCTGGTTGGACGGAGGCCTACGAGACGCATTACACCGGCGGCTATGGAGAGTGGACGGAGGGCTACATCGGCGACGCCCACATCACCGTTTCCTACTGCCACTCCCCGGGGGTGGAGTCATACTACAACGGAAACTGGACGAAGTCAGCCGCTCTGGACATCCCGAAGACCTCACTCTTCCAAGTGGAGTATGCTTCGGCTGTAAGTGGCGGGAACGCACTTTATGCCCAGAAATTCATCGAGTACCTAATATCGCCCGAGGTCAACTCAATGATGCCGTACGAGAATCTGATGTACTCCGTGCTCGACGGACTGGACCTCCCCGAGGAAGACGGGTATAGGTCCAACTCCCAGATACCCGCTGCCCCCGCCTCCATCCCCATGGAGGACATCGACGACCACATGGAGGCCTGGCTGGATCAGTGGAACTCCGCTGTGACCTCGGGTGGGTAGGTTGAGGGGAACACTTGGTTCGATCGCCGTCCTGACGTACCTGTCGCTGGTGATGGCCCCCGTCGCCCTGGCCCTTCACAGGATAATCTCGGTCACAGGCTTCACGCCCGGGGGTTGGATCCAATCTCTGTCCGAGAACTACATCTCTGCTGGGGTGTTGGAGTTCACGCTCGTACAGGCAGCGTGCTCCACAATCCTCACCTCAATGGTCGCACTGCCTGTCGCATGGGTGCTCGGGCGCTACAGATGGCCCTTCGAGCCCTGGATACGCGCCGTGCTCACGCTCCCATTCGTCATCCCATCCATCATAGCGGCCATGGGGGTACTCACGCTGGTGGGGGTCCATGGGGCGAACATAAGGGCCAATGAGGCAACATGGTGGTGGACGCTCATAGCATCGCATGCATGGTTCAACATGGCCCTCTACATCCGATTCTGCGAGCCATTGCTCTCCACCATGGACCCACGTCTTGAGGAGCAGCTGAGGCTCCTCCCGAACGGCCGGAGCCGACTCTCCAGGATAAGGAACCTGTGGGCCCCCTTGCTGATGCCATCGATGGCGGCAGCAGCCTGCATGACGTTCGTCTTCTCCTTCACGTCCTTCGCATTGGTGAGGTGGATCACGATACGCGACGACACGCTGGAGAGCATGATGGCTGAGGTCTCATCCTCGGCCGGGATATCTGGTTACATGGAGACGAGCTCGCAGATAGTCATGGGGGCCTCGATGATCCAATTCACCATCCTGCTGGTCTGCCTCTGGCTGACCTCGGCGATACAGAGGAATCGGCAGGCGAGATTGCGACTCTCCAGCCCTCGCCGACTGAATAGCCCAAGCTGGCCTGCATGGTTGGTCCTCGTCCCGGCGATGTTCTTCGCAATCTCGCCATTGGCCTCCGTGGTCGTGGGCTCATTCAGGATAAGGGACCCGACCACCGGGAACTCAGCCTTCAGGTGGGGCTTGGATGGTTGGGAGGCCGCCATACATGGGTCGTTCTCGTTCCCACCCATGTCAAACGCGATCTCGAACAGCCTGGGCTACGCGCTGGTCGCACTCTTGGTAGCACTCCCCCTTGGATACCTCTTGGCCGCCACCATACACAGGCTGGAGCGGACGAAACCACTGCTCTCCCGGGTTCTTGACATTTCCACTATGTTGCCATTCGCACTCAGTGCCGCAATGGTGGGACTCGGGGTCCTTATCGGGGTCATCAGGCTAAACCCTCAATCCCTGTATCAGTTCTGGCCGCTGCCCTCGTTGGCTCACGTGATGCTCACCACCCCCTTCGTGGTGAGAATCATCCTCCCCGCGTTGCGCTCCTATGACAAGAGATACGAGGAGAACGCCATGGTGCTGGGCATGGGAGCGTATGCGAGGTTCCTCAAGATCAAGCTGCCCCTGATGAGGGGGCCACTCGTAGTGTCCTCCGTCTTCGTGATCGCCATGTCGTTGGGCGAGTTTGGCGCCTCCTTCATCATCGCGCGGAACTCGGATTGGGTCACCATGCCGCTCCTCATCGACGCATGGAGGGCCAAGCCGATGAAGGACCCCCTGTCCGCTCCAGCCTCCAACTCCATCGCCACCGTCCTCATGCTCATCACGATGGGGCTGTTCCTACTCGCAGAGCGATTTAGAAGTGACAGGCAGGGGGGTATGTTCTGATGCTGACCTGCGAGGGACTCGCAAAGAGCTTCGACAAGCCCCTCTTCCAAGACCTCGCGATCAACCTGGGTCCCGGTCAGATAATGGCGATACTCGGGCCGTCGGGGTGCGGCAAGACCACCCTGTTGAGGTGCATCTGCGGCTTGGAGAACCTCGATCAGGGGTCAATACTCCTGCATGGGGCTGACGTGACCGGAACGCCACCTGAGGACAGGGGGATCGGTATGATTTTCCAGGAGCCAGTGCTCTACCCTCATCTATCGGTGTCCGGGAACTTGTCCCTCGCTTCGGAGTCGGGCCATGAAGCGGCACTGGAGGAGGTCGGGCTGGGGGGATTCGCTGATAGGTCCGTCGAGACCCTATCGGGGGGGGAGGGTCAGCGTGTGGCCCTTGCAAGGGCCTTGCTGGCGGAACCGAGCGTGCTATTGCTGGACGAGCCGTTCAGTGCGCTGGACGCCGAGCTCTCCATGAGGCTCGTAGAGGACGTTCGTCGGATACTGAAGGAGAGGAAGTGCCCCGCGATCCTCGTCACGCACAATCAGAGAGAGGCCTCGACGTTCGCTGACATGGTCATGCATATGCCGGACCTGCACTAGGCCCCTGAAGCGCATCATACCAAGGTGCTGGATTGATAGGCCGGTACCTCTAGTGGGCGGATATGACCGGAATGAGGCCATGGGGGGGATTCTGGTCTGGCACATGGCGAAGGAGAGGGGGCCTGAACGGGCACAGGCTGACGCTGGAGGTGTTCCTCATTGGCGTTGTATTCGTGGCAGTGCCCTACTTCTCGACCAACAACATCGCTGAGGCCTACCTGTCCACAGTGTTCGACCCCGAGATAGCTTTGGACAGGCAGATACCCGTATGGAACTGGACGATCCTGCCATATGCACTGCTCTACGCCTTCTACCCTGCGACATTGCTTCTGGCCCCCAAGGATGACAGGGGCCGCATCGAGATGATTCTGACGATTCAGATGATGATCATCGTGACAGCCTTCTGTTGCCTGATATTCCTCCTACTGCCCGCCGAGATCGACATGCGAGACCAGATCGACTGGGGGACAATGAATGCATGGGAGGATGCGCTCTTCACATTCATTCACTCCTCGGATAACCCATGGAACGCATGGCCCAGCCTCCACATAGTGCACTCCTACATCCTTGCAAGGATCATGACTGTCTGGATAGCACGCAGGAAGCCCAGCTCCCCAATTCTTTGGAACCTCGCATTGATTATACTATGGCTTGAATGGGCACTACTCGCCCTAAGCATACTCACAACCAAGCAACACTATCTCTTTGACTTGATTATGGGAATTATCGTCGCGCACCTCGCATGGTCGTCTCTTCAGAAAATATTCTCTGATCTCAATGATCTAGGGCCAGATCAATTTTCAAAAATATACGACTGGGTAGATTAAAATCAAATCGGCAAATTTAGAATTTAAATAGTAAAAAAGTTAACTTGGCTCACCTTTAACAAAGTGGTTCCAATAGAGTATATTGCCGCCATATAAAAAAATACTTTCTATTTCTCAATATAATTTATTTGAAGATAAGATAAGTGTAAATCCTGTATTTCGGGTGTTGTGAATATTATGTTTAACAACAAAACCATCAGTTCGATTTTGATTATGATCATGGCCGCTTCAGTCCTCTCAGGTTGTTTCGGCGGCTCAGACGAAGATGTCAACACCAGTTTAGTCGACCTTCAGCCCGCATCAACATCCGCCTGCCCTGACGGCGGAATTTTGATCCTCGTTGGACTTGATGAAGATAACAGCGGCACCTTGGATGCAGACGAGGTTTCCGTCACGCAAACGTTGTGTAATGGCTCCGACGGATCCGATGGGCAAGATGGGCAAGATGGTGACCGTGGCCCAATCGGATCAACTGGTCCTTCTGGAGAACAAGGCCCACAGGGAGAACCTGGCGAAGAAGGGGCACGTGGCGCCACTGGGCTACGCGGTTCAACCGGCGCTACCGGCGCTACCGGCGCTACCGGCGCTACCGGCGCTACCGGCGCTACCGGCGCGACAGGAGCTGACGGGGAAGATCTAGTTCACTGCCTCGCAGGAGACGGAGCGGCTGACGAGCTCGCCTTGGTAGAATATTGCCCCGATAGCACCACTATCCGAGCTTATGATTCTTCATACACATGGTCACTTGTAGGAAGCTTCCATTCGGCACCAATTGGTTGCGACATGGGGGAGGATGAGTGTGAGGGGTACGCTGAGGTACCAGCCTATGATGCAACCTCCCAAAGGGCGTTCGTCGTAAATGCCGAGGACAGCTCAGTAGATATCATAGACATGAGCACACCAAGCACGCCCACACTCCACCACAGACTCATAATTTCCAATGGGGAGCCAAACAGCGTGGCAGTCAACTCTAACGGACTTGTCGGTGTGGCAGTGGCGGTGGACCCGAAACAGAACAACGGTCTTGCTATGTTCTTTGATGTTGATGGGACACTAATTGGATCAGTCCCCGCTGGAGCACTGCCCGACATGATCACTTTCACAAATGACGGAACCAAGGCCCTGGTCGCTAATGAGGGGGAGCCAAACGATGACTATGATATCGACCCAGTTGGCTCGGTCACCATAGTAGATGTTTCCGATACTGCAAGCCTGACAGCCACACAGGTCGGTTTCACATCCTTTAATTCACAGATGGCTACTCTTGAGGCAAGCGGAGTGAGGATATTTGGTCCAAATGCCACCGTGGCTCAGGACCTAGAACCTGAGTACATTGCAGTTGCGGGTGACGACTCGACAGCCACTATCGTGATGCAAGAAAACAACGCTGTCGCAACTCTGGATCTATCGACTAATACCATAACCGGAATCCACGCCCTTGGCTTCAAGGATTACTCTACAATGTCGTTTGACCTAAGTGACCGGGACGATGGAGTCAACTTCCAGAGCTGGGAGAACGTCAAGGGAATGTACCAGCCCGATGCAATGACCTCATTCGTAGCTGGTGATGGAGCGACCTACTACGTCTCTGCGAACGAGGGGGATGCAAGGGACTATGATGGGTACTCCGAGGAGGAGAGGGCTGAGGACCTTAATCTAGATGCCACCTCATTCCCTAATGGCGTTTCAGACGCCGATCTCGGTCGCTTGAAGACGACCACTGCTGACGACTGTGGGGACACAGATGGCGACGGAGACGTGGACTTCATCTGCAGCTACGGCGCAAGGTCCTTCTCGATATGGGAGTATGACAGCACAGGAGACTTCGTGCAGGTTTGGGACAGTGGCGATGAGGTCGAGCAACTCATGGCAGTGAACGGACGGTGGATTAATGGATACACGGGTTCCAGGAACGACGACAAGGGATCTGAACCTGAAGGCGTCATTACTGGTGAATTTGCTGGTAGAATCCTCGCATTTGTCGCTCTAGAAAGGTCTGGTGGAGTGATGATTTATGACGTCACTGACCCTGCCCAACCTTTCTTCGAGCAGTATGTGTACATGCACGACCATGTCTCGCCTGAGGCAATGGTATTCGTATCCGGGGCAGACAGCCCTAACGGAGCACCCATGCTAATCGTAGCGAACGAGGTCAGCGGTACAGTAGCAATCCTTCAGCCATTGATGTGAATAGGGTAACAATACGACTGGAGTTGTGGGATTTCGTGAACCTAGTGGATATGGCCTCAAATATATATAATATATAATTTATAAAAAAATTTACAAAAAAAGGACCATTGAGTTGCAAATATGTATATATATGTTTAAAATTTGCATAACACCCAATGGAAGAGGCTGGAAAGTTCGAGATCAGAAAATTACAGATCACCGGAGGCAGTACATTCATTGTCAGTCTTCCAAAGCCATGGGTCCAACAAAACAAGCTAGGGGCCAAGGATAAGATCAGGATTGAATGGAGGCCTAATGGGTCTCTTAGGATCATCCCTGAAACAGTCTCAGTAAGGAGAAGAATAGAGGTCGACATCAATGCTGACGAAGTGATCGATGATTACCTAATGGAGAATCTCATAGGCGCTTACTTGTCAGGTGCTCAACTTATTAGATTAACAAAGAAATCACCATTTAGTAAAACTTCACGGAAGATTTTGCGAAGATTCATCAACAACACTCGGGGGGTCGAGATAATAAGCGAAACAGAAAGAACTGTCGAGCTTATTACAATGCTTAATCCTCATGACATGCCACTTTTTTCGAGTATAAACAGGATGTATTTGCTGATATCTGCCCAGATGCGAGACATCAATAATTCACTCAATGGAAAATACTCAATTGATCTGGAAGAAGTTAATGAGAGGGAGAAGGAAGTCGACGCTCTTCGATTACTCCTGGAGCGTCAGGCTGGGCAAATTCTAGTTTCAGCTTCGATGTCAAACACGTTCGGTACAGACCGCTGGGAGGCAGCAGAATTAACAAACATAGTAAGAGCCATGGAGCGTATGGGAGACCATACCTACAACATCGCATGCCTTGCGGCCGAGTTACCTGCCCCCACGAACCTAAAGTCCAACGCTCTGCCATTGTCGGCAATACCAATTTGGCAAAATTCCCTCAAGCTGTTGATGAGTAATATCAGAAAATTACGTATTCTGGATGTGCATGATGCCAAGGCCAATGTTGGTTCGGCCATTAAGAAATTAAGTCGGTATGAAGAAGAAATCTTGAGCGGCGAAGTAACTAATCTGCAGGATGCCTTATTCTTGGACAAATTATCTGAATCAATCCGAAGATTACTGGCTTATTCCACGGACATGGCTGAATCACTCATAAACATACACGCATATAGAATGAACAAAGAAGTCACTATTCACCCCATCATAGAATAAATATGATTGATCCTACTGTGTACACTGCCTTTGTTTCCGGTCAAAATCAGACACAACCGAAATAATTCTTAGTCTATATTTGTCTATATAGAACATATCGCTTTGATTCTTGTTTGATGTGGAATCTGCAACCATTAATGACACGCAATCGTCAATCTAACAGAACACTAGCAGGACTAATGATGGTCATCCTCATGGCAACAATGCCATTAGCTGGATGCCTATCTTCAGATGATACTGAGACCGACCCGGTAATAATTACAGCAGGGTGCACTGATGCCACGGCTAACAACTATCAGCCCACTGCGACGCAGGACGACGGATCCTGCGACTACGATCTAGACAACGACGGTATACTAGACGTGAATGAAATCTCTGGATGTACTTACTCCAACGCACTGAACTACAATTCCGCCGCTACTGATGATGACGGGTCATGCACATATGACACTAATACCTACAACCCAACAATATCTTGTGGGCCAGCAGGAGACATCACAATCGCGGGATCTAGCACGGTTTTGCCACTTGCAGAAGCATGGGCTGAATATTACAATAGATGCAGTGACATCTCAATCACAGTAGAAGGCGGGGGCTCTAGTACCGGTGCTGGACGAGTTTGCGCAAACAGCGAGAAAGGTACACCCGTCGACATAGGTGACATGTCCAGGGATTGGAAGATATCCGAAGCAGACAGGGCACAAGACGGATACACAATGCAATGTTTGAAGGGTGACTCCTCGAGGCTGGTCAAACAGATAGTTGTGGCAATTGACGGACTATCTGTTGTCATGAAGTCAGGTGGAGCAGCAGAGGCCTGCATCGCCACCATGGGAGGTCTGACGACCGACGAGCTCCGGTGGATTTTCTCCGACATGACCGCTGCCCAACTGACCGCAGAGGGATGGTCGGGAATAGCCAACAGTGACGGCGACGACTCCACCCACAAGTGGTCCGAGCTCAACCCGACATGCCCAGGGGCCGAGATTGTCCTCGCCTACCCTGACGAGGAGAGCGGCACCTACGAGTACTTCTACGAGGCCATCCTGCATGAGACAGGCGGCTTCAGGACTGGGACGCAGTCGGCGGACGACAACGTCCTCGTTAACGCCCTGGTCGGCGATGAGACCGCCATCGGGTACTTCGGATACGCCTACTTCCAGGCGAACCAGGATACGCTGGAAGCCGCTGCAATCAAGAACTCAGATGGCAATTATGTCGCCCCAACCGCAGCGACGGTCCAAGACGGAAGCTACAACCCACTGACTAGGCCACTATTCATGAATCTCCACATGGATGGTGCCTCTCTGGCAAAGACGCTACCCTTCCTTGCCTATGGGTACAGTCCATTAGGAGCCCAGGCCGTTAGTCAAGTTGGATACGTACCGCCCAGCGAAGGTCAACTAAACGAGATGAACCTCAATAGGTGGTTCTTCCTTCAGAAGAAGTATGTTGACTTCAATGCGGAATTACCTGGCGGATGCGGAGATGGTGGTTCAATCTCTATAGCCGGATCGAGCACAGTTCTACCCCTGGCCGAAGCATGGGCAGAATCCTTCGAGGTTCTGTGTGGAAACACAGCCATGACCGTAGAAGGTGGTGGGTCGAGTTCTGGTGCAGGACGCGTCTGCGCCAACAGCGAGAAGGGAACACCCGTGAACATAGGAGACATGTCTAGGGACTGGAAAACCTCTGAAGCGACGAGAGACAGCAACGGCTACACAATGAGTTGTTTGAAGGGAGACACATCCATTGTTGTGAACCAGATTATGGTAGCTGTTGACGGCCTTTCAGTCGTGACCAAGAGTGGCGGAGCCGCTGAGTCATGCGTGTCTGGAATGGGTGGACTGACAGTTGCACAGTTGAGATGGATTTTCGCAGACATGACTGACGCAGAACTCACCACCGCAGGGTTAGACATGGCATCTGTGATCCCTAACAGCGACAATAATGACGCTACTCAGAAATGGTCTGAGCTTGATTCCACATGCCCTGACAGCCAAATCGTGCTCGCCTATCCGGACGAGGAGAGCGGCACCTTCGAGTATTTCTGTGAAGCTATACTTGATGAGCAGTGTAATTTCAGGACGGGAACACAATCTGCAGACGACAATGTTCTAGTTAACGCAATAACGGGAGACAGCGGATCTATAGGTTTCTTTGGGTTTGCATATTTCAAGGCCAACCAGGACACTCTGAGCGCTATTGGTGTAGCAGATGATCATTCGCTCGGCATAAGTGACACGACCGCGGCAGCCGTGGTTCCAGACTCAGTGACGGTCAGAGATGGAAGCTACTCGCCTCTATCCAGATTCCTGTACATGAATGTAAACAATGATGACTGGGATCTAGTTCGAGCATTCATGACATATGCATGGTCCGGATTCGGATCAGAAAAGATCAATGATATAGGATATGTGCCTCTATCTAGTGCGGATTGGCAGGACAACTACGCCCGATTTATGTGAGTTAAAACCCACTTTAGACATACAAAAAACCTTCTGGGGGGCTGTTTCACAGCCCCTCAGAATGGACAATATATCAAACAAAAAATTATAATTTATATATACTATATAGTACAAGTATCAAACACCTCTACCACCTCCGCTGAAACACTGGGGAATAGATTTGGTTAGAGCCTCAAGATCCGGTACCGCTTCTTTCTCCACTAGGGTAGAGGAATTGGCACCTAATGTCGTTTTGATGTCACTGGCGATCACAGTCATCCTAATTACCGCAGGAATAGTGTTTGTATTATTCGAATCAGGATCGAAATTCTACACCGGTTTTGCATGCGGGGTAGATGACTTCAATCCTCCCCAAGATTGGTCTTCCGACCTTAATAGTGACATAGAGTCACACGCAATATACGCCGATGGATCATTATCTGACCCCTTTTATCTGGATAGATTTTGTGTTGTGGATTGGAATATGGACGGAATGGTCCAGCTGAATCAACCATTAATTGTATTCGATGAAGATGAGAATAGGTGGATCTTAAGCCCTCTGAATGACAGAGATCAATGGCTATCTGCCTATTTTGATGAAAACCCCGCGGATAGGACCCCCGCTGATGAGGATGGTGACGGTTTCCCAGATTGGGAACAGGCCTTTGTCCCACTTTCCCTCTTGGATTCAAATGAGAATGCGTTAAGACTCCAAGCCATGTCATTCGATTCTAATCGAGGACTCGATAGAAGCTGGATAGATATAATTTGGATCGGTAGCGATGAGGGGAGGATGCTCCCACAGGATTACTATGAAGAGGATCTAAACAATGACGGTAATTATGACTGGAAAGAAAACCGGGCGTTATTACTTATCCCTGATGTATCCTTTTGCATCGAACGTAATTTTTTCTCTGACAGAACTTCTACGCTACTTAATGAAAATATGGCAAACATCATGCTATCATACTATCATGACCGTGGCATTGCCAATACATCAACTTTTGAAAAAACCAATCAAAAGGACGAGTGCCTCACAATCGAAAATTCAGATGGGATAAGTGAAGCAAATGTGAGGTATTCTGTGGAAGGAGATCTCAGAGATTTAGATTCCAATGCTTTTAACCAGAATTATGTGAAATTTTATCCCGATATGGATGTTCAATCACTCTTCGAAATAGACATAGAAAACGCAGAACTTGGAGAATCACAGGCCCTTGCTGATGAGATTGCTTTCCCCACCGGGTTAAGCAATACTTCCCAATGGCTTGCATGGGTTGAACATGTCCAAAGCCTTCTTGATAATGGCTCCATCAAAAAAATACCCATCTCAGAACTTCCATGGGATTACGATCATGATGGAAACAGGGACGTTGGAAAAAATGCCTATGGCTCTGATGTTGATTCTGACATCGACAACGACGGGATTACCAATTACAAAGACGATGATCTAGACTCTGACGGTCTACCGAATTACCTGGACCCTGACCCAAGAGTTCCAAATGTGGACGTAGTAGGATTATTATTGGGCTTAATGACGTTTCTGGTGATCGCCCTTGCCCTCACTTCGAATAGATTTCTACCACAGCTCGATATCGTGACCCTTGACAAGTATCTGCCTGGTATCAATTCAATAGCACTCGTGACTCTAATAATTGGGGTCCCATCAATGCTAATTCCGCCAAGTGTTCCATTATTGATTGTCGCCTCTTTCGCATTTTTCGCACCCGCCGTCATAATTCTCGCCATAAGTAAACGTATATCGATAACTTTAGTTTGTATGGGAGTTACTACATTCTTTTTTGCAATATTCCCCGTCCACGGTGTTCAAACAGGGCATGTAATCTCTCTTGGATTATCATTCGTGGCTCTGGCGGCTTCATGCCGAGATCCACGTAATCAAGCTGGAGATACAACAAAAGACAACGGACGTTTATCTAAACTAGGATACCGATTCGCTTCACTTCCAGGAGAAACCGGAGCGTTTTTGCTTCTTGCAACTGTTTCAACAATAATCCTCTGCTTGTTCGATTTTACAGCGAGAGTCGAGGGAAGCATAGGAGAGTTTCTCACTCAAGTTTGGTGGAAAACAGATGTTCGCGGTGTCGTAGAAGTAACCACGTCTCCAGATGTTCACATGGGAGTCAATTCTCTACTCCAAACTACTCTTCAAGTAGCCTTCGGAGCATTATTTATCGCCATCCCGTTAGGGCTTGGAACTGCAGTCTATCTGTCTGAATACGCCAGTCCAAGAACTTCTAACTTAATCAAACCCATCTTGGAATTGCTTGCCGGCATACCGTCTGTGGTGTACGGTTTCTTCGCATTTATTGTGATCTCTCCTGTAGTTGTCGAGTTAGGGGAATACCTGCTTGCACGGGGCTACCTAGCTGAGCCCCCACAGATATTCAACCCCCTCAATGGGGCCATTGTTGTTGGAATAATGATCACGCCTCTCATTGCTTCCCTTTCCGAGGACGCTTTGAGAGCCGTACCAGACAACCTCAGGCAAGCGTCTTACGCCCTTGGGGCCACCCCGACAGAAACAACTCTACGAGTGACAATCCCATCAGCACTCTCTGGTATCTTGGCATCTATCATTCTAGCACTAAGCAGGGCCGTGGGGGAGACAATGGCTGTCACACTCTCGGTAGGTACCCTAGCCACGTTTTCAGATAACATGTTCATATCCGCCAGAACTATGACCGCCTACATAGCACAAAGAGTACAGGGGGAATTACCCTCAGGCACCACCCCATATTTCTCGCTCTTCGCAGTTGGACTGTACTTATTCGTCATAACTCTAGGGTTGAACCTTCTTGGTCAACGGGTTATGAATCGATATAGGGAGGCATACGAATGAGCCGTATCCCCATACCAATAAGACGAATGTTGGGCCTCCCCACAACATCGCTCCAAGAATCAAAATCAACGGATTTCGGTCTTTTCGGCACATCAAAACTGCCATCTCGAAATCTCAACTCTAGAAACGCTGCAGCTTCTTTTGGTAGGGTCCTTTTCATCAGCATATCCGTTTTCTGTGCGGTTATTCTTGTAGTGCTGCTTTCGAGAATTTATGATGAGGCATTTGTACCGGAGAATGAAATTGAGGTATCAGATACACAATTGCAATGGAAAGCCTCAACCTGGGATCCTAACTGGCCAGTAGATGACCCAAGAAGAGAGGTTAGAAACAATATAACACTCGAGGCAAGATGGGCAATCGAAACCTATGGTGCCATGGGGCAGGACGGAGGTGTCCTCAAAGACAACAACGGCAATCAAATCTTATCGGATTTAATGGAAAAGATGCAATCCGATCTATGCCTTCAGGGGTTAGCTACCACGACATACGTCCCAATAGAAGCATGGTCAATTGGTTCTATGTTCGGTGACGTCAGAGATGAAATTCTCTTTGATCCCATAAGTGATCAGTGGGTCAATGTTCTTCATACTCCAAATCCCCCAAACGATGCGATGGGAGATTATTGGATAGACAGCAACTCCGGAGAACAATGGACTTGGGATGGCCTGCAATGGATTGATGCGGCCCAGGATGACTATCTCAATGGAATTTTGAACCACTACGGCTCTAGGGATGATTTCGATACTTACAATAGGATATACTACACAGAAGGTGAACCACTGTCAAGGAATATGGGGGATCTATGGTTTCAAGACTTTGATGAAAATAGCGGAAAATTCACCAAATTGTCCATCTTTAATCAAACCTCGAGATCATGGGAAAATCACCCAACAGATAATCTCAGTGACTCGATACTAAGCCCATATGAAAGTTTACAACCATTCACACCGTCTTTCTGTACACGAGAGGAAGTTGCAGTTTACATCTTTGAAGAGTCCCTAACAGGGATTGCCTCGATAGGAGAAAGGCAGAATCCCAATGGATATACTGTTACGAGGGAGAGCTCAAGAGATGCGTTTGTCGAGCTTTCCATTACAGTCACACCGGGAGGACTTAGGAACCCCACAATTTTCCTCACAGAGCAGGGTTTCACTCATGAAGAACAATTCATAACGGAAATATCCATTCAACCAGACACATGGCTATTCCTAGAATATGAGGGTAATGAGACGATCACTTACACTCAGACCCGTGGACCCCCCGCAGATGCCAGAGAAACCTCCTACACAGAAATAGGGGATTTCATAATGGGAGATCCGATTTCTTGGATCAAACCCAACTTATGGAATGATATCGATTTGGATAACGACGGGATAGTCGATGAATGCGACGATGATATTGATGGCGATGGACTTCTAAATCCAATAATGGGGGGCAATTTTGATCAATGCCCAAATGCTATACCAGCCTTCAATGAAGATGGAACACCTAATCAGAATTGGTGGCTAGATCGTGATGGAGATGGACTTCATGACGATATCGAGGATGACGACATAGACGGGGATAGGATTCCAAACTGGATTAATGGGCAGGGCCGTTCATTAGGGCAGATATGGAGTGAATCTCAGGATGAGTTTTGTAGATTAAATCCCGATTCTTGTCAATTCTTCAACGCATCATTGGCCGACCAAGATTCAGAACTTGGAGAACTCTGGAGTTTCATGATTGAAAGGGTCGCAACCATGTGCGATGACTCCTTCAAATCTTCGAGCCCGGAATATGCCGCGATCGATTGCGACAGAGGGATCGATATCACTCAACGGTCAATAGCTACGGACTCCTCAGAGCTCTGTGATGATCTCAGATTCATAGACTACAAGAATGCATGGATAGACTATTGCGGGCGCCCCTCTAACTGGGAGGGTTGGACCATGCAGACCCAATCTGATTATGATGAAGCCTACACCTACTCTGTAAGTTACCTACCAATTGTGTGCGTTATTACGCTACTACTTTTCATGATCTTGATGATGAAGCCCGAATACATAGTCCCATCAATCGTCGGTATAATCACAAGATTGGACCTAAACTCCAGCAAAACATCCAAAACCAGAATCTTCTCATTCCTCAACGAAGTCTCAGCTAGAATCACAAGCCTTGTCTGGCGAACGACTATTCTCTTAATCAGTCTAGTTGTCTTTGTCCCATCTCTTCAACTGCTGACCACAGGAATATTCATCTCAATGTTGGTCATGGTTGTATCGATTCTTGTTGCTACAAAATCAAAAGAGGGCGAAACTGCGAGATTTGCCCTTTCATCGATGGCAATATTTTCTGGTTCGATAATGACAATTCTCATGTTAGGAGAAACAATCCTTTTGCCCTTTATGTTCGCAATCGGTGGGTCATTTGCTTCGATGTCCCTACTTGCAGTCGTAAGCGCAATCCGAGATTTAACAGGCGTAAGAATTGACCATGACGCTAGTAGATCTGATGGACTAGTCGATGGGATATCTCTCGTTGGAACAATCGCAGGGTGGCTATTTTCAATTTGGCTAATATTGGCCAAATCATGGCTTGTACCAGCCGTGGCAGTCTTACTTAGTATCAGTGCGGTAAAGAGGATATTAGTCGGATCCCTCCAACTCTCTCGATCTGATCAAATAAACTTAGGCAGAGTTAGGACAATCATTCAAGGTAGGGTAGGTTGGCTAACGATTGCTACAGTAGTACTAATCCTCGCACTCTTCACCGTTCCAATTTCAATTAAGATACCATTTGTATGGTCCGATTTCCCATCATCAGAGCCATACAATGCAGGCCTTAGAGCAGCATTTTGGGGGAGCGTGTATGTAGTCGCCTACACTATGCTGTTCGCAATTCCTGTTTCAATAGGGGCAGCAATATGGCTAGAAGAATACGCCCCTCGAAATCGAATTCGGTCTGCGATACAGACGCTTATCACAAACCTTGCGGGTGTCCCTGCGGTTGTATTCGGACTTTTCGGGCTGGCCGTGTTCTTGACAGATCGGGGCGTGGGCCTCAATCTCGGCGGGTCGATCCTTACAGCAGGACTCACGATGGCTACCATGGCAATGCCAACAATTGTTATCTCCAGCCAGGAAGCCTTGCGGGCAGTTCCCCCATCAATCAGAAGTGGTGCATTCGGACTTGGATGTACAAAATGGCAGGTAATAAAAGACCATGTGATACCACATTCTTTGCCTGGAATGATGACTGGGACAATCCTTGCAATGTCCAGAATTATGGGAGAAGCAGCACCCTTGATTTTGGTAGGAGCCGTGGCCTCAACATTCCAAGAGCCAGATGCATTCTATTACGTCGATTACTCAATTCAACCCAGAATTGATGCGGCACTGAGTTTGATTCCTGGCATTGAATCACACGCATCCAATTTACCGATCTGGGCGGATAGAAACCCATTCTCCGCGAACGTATACGAATACTCGGGCCCTGCTTCAAATACTCGAGGAAGATACACTGTCCTGCCTGTTCAGGTCTACAGATGGACAGATGCCCCTTCAGAGGGATTCAAAGTCGCAGCAGCGGGTACTTCCCTGGTCTTACTCTCCACATTGGTGGCCGTTAACTCAGCTGCGATCTTAATCAGGGCACACTACAGGAGGTATAGTTCGACATGAAAGAAGAGAAAAGTGAACTTAAAAACGAAATACAAAGGGGCAACAAAGCCTCAGAAGCAACAGATTTAGTGAAAATCGCGAGTTTGGATGACTATGTTTCAACCTCCAACTTAGAAATAGATGGCGAGAGGCACATGATGGTTGAAAACCTGAATCTCAAATATGGCACAGCACAAGCCCTTTACAATGTCAGTGTGCCAATTCAGAAGAATTCCGTGACTTCTTTCATAGGCCCATCTGGATGCGGGAAATCAACCCTTCTGAGATGTTTGAATCGAATGAATGACCTCATACCCATCTGTAATTACGATGGTCGCATCCTCCTCGAGGGATCTGATATCAACCAACCCGGCATGGACCTTGTGACCTTGCGGCGAAGAGTGGGAATGCTATTCCAGAAACCAAACCCCTTCCCAAAATCAATTTTTGACAATGTGGCCTATGGGGTGCAATTGCATTACAACCCCACTCGCAGGCAAATCACGGATATAGTGGAGCAATCCCTAAGGAGAGCGGCTCTATGGGACGAGGTTTCGGATAGGATGCATGAACTTGGAACTAGCCTTTCAGGAGGTCAACAGCAGCGACTTTGTATCGCTCGGACCATCGCAGTAGAGCCAGATATCATATTGATGGATGAGCCATGTTCGGCATTAGATCCCATTGCTACCGCAAAAATTGAGCAATTGATCCTCGAACTAAAGGAGCATTTCACAGTTGTAATCGTCACACATTCTATGTCGCAAGCCCAACGGCTATCTGATTATACAGCATTCATGTATCTTGGAAGACTCATTGAATTCGGAAAAACCGAAAAGATCTTTTCCAATCCTGATAACAAATTAACAGAAAGATACATCACAGGAAGGTTTGGGTGAAATTATGGCGCCTGTAAGGACAGGATTGGACGAACGAATAATGATCGTGGGCCAAAGGATTGAGAGTTTTGGAAAACTTGGCCGCCAGACATACGAGTTGGCAATGGAAACCTTGGAGGGACACGACAGATCAAGTGAGATCCAAATTAATCGAATTGAAGCCAGAAAAAATATGTCAGAGTTATCGGACGACCTGCTCCTGATACTCACACTGAATCAGCCATTGTCGAAGGATCTTCGAGTAATCGCGGGGTATATGAGAGCGATTGATGTGCTTGAGAGGACAGTTAGACATGCTCGTGATGTAGGGTCCGCGGCCACAGGCATCCTCGCAACCAAAGTAGGGGATGAAAACCTCTCAAACAATTTCTTGGGGGCAATACGCGAGATGTACTCACAAATACTCGACATCGACAATCATGTAATTTCATGTATGGTGAATATAACTGACGTGGATCTACGGGTCTGCAAGAAGCACTTGGACCGGACTCAGGAGATCAGCGCGGAAACGGATCAAATAATACTCAAACTAAAAGGGGACGCTGTCGGTGGAAGAGAGGGCAGGATCATCCACTCAACAATAGTAAACAGAATGGAGAGGACCGTTTACAACTTACTTCGATTGTGTGAGGTCTGGCATCATGCTATGACATTGAATTATGTCTCTATCGAGGAGTTGTGATGGCCAAAGGAATTCTAATTGCAGTAGAGGGCCTAGATGGGAGTGGTAAATCCACTCAGGCCCATTTATTGGTCGAATGGCTCAGATCTTTGGGCGCGCCGGTACACCACACTGAGTGGAACTCAAGCCCATTGGTCGCGTCGTCAACGAAGGCTGCTAAGTTGCAGAAGAGGTTGAAACCAGAAACATTCCACCTAATTCACGCCGCAGACTTTGCCGACAGATATGAGAGGCAGATCCAACCCCTCATAGAAGTCGGGGGAATTGTTGTCTGTGACAGGTACAAATTCACCGCATTGGCAAGGGATGGGTCTAGAGGAATCGATATGGACAGGATCGAGAAATGCTATGGCTTTGCGGTAGAACCAAACTTAACGTTGTACTTCAAAGTAAGTCCAGACGTTTCCCTCTCAAGGATAAACAAAGGCAGAGCGCAACTGAAGTATTATGAGGCAGGACTCGACATGAACCTCTCAAAAGATCCATTTGAATCATATCTGATATTACAAGGAAGACAGAGAGAAATATATGATGGCCTTACTAAATCAGGAAGAATGGTAGAGGTAGACGCAGACAGAACTATAGCTGAGGTTCTTAGGTCTGTCAGGGAGATCATAAACTCCAGATTTGACATCGATTCAATATCCATATTGGAGCCTGAGGATAGGATGAATGAAACGTTGGATTTTTCCAAGAGAAAATGATTTTGGGGTGGGATAAATTGAGCGCAGGCCGATTGATAGTTTTTGAGGGACCTGACCACGTTGGCCGCTCAACACATGCGGAGACACTACGCCTGAAACTAGAGGCTAACGGGGTTCCAGTCATCATTACCGGCCTAGCACGATCAGAAATCTTGGGCGACTTAATAAAATCAGGAAACAGGGATATTCATGACTTCGGCCCAAAAACAAGGGCCCTGTTGTACGCCACAGATTTGATGGATCAAGTTGAAAACATCATCAAACCTTCTATTGATGCCGGCTTCGTCGTGATTGCTGATCGCTACATTTTCACACCCGTCATCAGAGAATCCCTGCGAGGAGTGGATCCGGATTGGAGCATGAACCTCTATTCGGCCGCGCCTGATCCCGATCTCACCATTCTTCTTAAATCGGGGCCAAGGAGGTTGCTTCAGAGGGTTATCTACAGCGGTAATGTGGGTACGTTGAGTAGATATGAAAGCGGTATGGACTTGGGATTCTCCAACATACCAACATTGTCCTTCTTAGAGTACCAATCCAAGCTAAAGGATGCATTCGATATATTCGCAGAAGACAAGGGGTTCCCTTCTATTTCAACAAGCCAGGGTAAGGACGAGGTCTCGGAAAAAATCTGGAAAGAAGTCGCTCCTATTGTCAATGAGCTTATGTTTGCTGGCCCCTAGTTTGATTGAATAATCGGAAGCAGGTTGAATTGAAATGTCTCAAGTGCCAATAGAAACCGAAAGGAAATTTTACGTCAATGATCCGGGATGTTTACCCGCAGGCCCAGAACTTCTCATTCAACAATGGTATCTTCCTAAGGACGCTTACTCCTTCGATGGGAAGAATCTGACAATTTCGAATCTTATTTCCATCTCCGTAGAATCCGGCCCCTGGGCAATCGCGATGAAAAAGGCACTTTCTAGGAATAGGCCCACGGTTCGCATCCGTGTCATTGACGGAGCAAAGGCCAAACTAACGATCAAGGGAAAAACCAAGAATTACACCCGCAATGAGATGGAGTGGCCTATAGATATCAATGATGCAAAAGTACTCGTCAACTCGAATGATTGGCCAAACGTTATGAAAATAAGGAGAAACGTCATTTCTGATGACCTGACTTGGGAGGTTGATCAGTTCCTCGGGGAAAACGAAGGCCTTTGGCTCGCGGAAATTGAGCTATCTTCCACAAACACTGAATTCAAGACTCCTTCTTGGGTGAATCAGGAAGTTTCCCAGATTTCCGAATTATCTAGTCATCAACTTGCGGTAAATCCCCTCTCAAGATGGGCGAAGGGACTCAGAGAGAGAGCGCTAGAGAATAAATGAGAACCCAATAATGTGGTGGGCTCGGCAGGAATTGAACCTGCGATCTTCGCCATGTGAAGGCGACGTCATAACCCCTAGACCACGAGCCC